>AUXO017187013.1_pt1 | contig 65373 bp, 47 predicted proteins | sample 768731 | NCBI WGS metagenome assembly AUXO01 (sample SAMN02715735, study PRJNA202380) | gut metagenome | biome: sheep rumen | host: Ovis aries | place: New Zealand: Palmerston North
AACGCTGAGTACGATGAAGCTAAAAACGAACAGGCTATCCTCGAAGCTCAGATTGCTGAACTTCAGTACACAATAGACAACGCAGAGATCATTGAGGATTCTAATATCTCTGTTGATGAGATCGGTATGAGTTCAATCATCAAGATCAGACGCGTAGGTACTGAAAAGATCGAAACATTCACTATCGTTGGTACTAACCATGTTGATGTTAAAAACGGACTTATCTCCGATGAGTCACCGATCGGTAAGGCAGCCATGAAGAAAAAGGTTGGAGATACTTTTATTGTTGACGCACCCGTTGGCGAGCTTGAATTTGAAGTTCTCGAAATATCTAAGTAACAAATAAGGCGGACATGATACAGTCCGCCTGTATTTTTAGGAGGAAACATGAGCGATAATAATAAAAAAGATACCGAAAACGAGAAGCTGCATATTTCAAAGAGCGTATTTCAGAATATAAAAGAAGAAAAGCAACAGCGTCTTGAAGCTGAAGAACAGAAAGAGCTTGAGATACAGAAAAAATATGAACAAGCCGAAAAAGAAAAAAAAGAAGCTAAAGAACGCCGACTCCTTGAAGAAAAAAAAGAGCTTATACGCCTTAAACAGGGTTTGATCGAAGAAAGCGAAACTATCCACGAAGAAGAGGAAGAAGAGATAAAGCTCAGTTTTCCAAAAAAGATAAGCAACTTTTTCTATCACAACAAATGGTGGCTTATTATTGCATGTGCAGGGGTATTTATAGCTATATATCTTGTATACAGCCTTGTATCCAAACCCCGTCCCGATATGACTGTGCTTTTCCTGGGAGAGTGTCCATCTATTGGCGAAGATTCGGAAGGACTCGAAAAATATATTGAATCTTTCGCCGAGGATATTAATGGTAACGGCGAGGTACTTGTCTCGATATGTTATATACCGTATTCCGATGAACCGCAAAAGAATTACGTAAATGGCGTAGATACAAAGCTGACAGCTGAAATGCAGTCGGGAAATGCAGTTATAGTAATAGGAAACAATCAGATCAGTAAAATGATAAATCCGGAAGACGTATTTGTGGATCTGACTGATCTTTTCCCTGATAATGAACGGATTGACAAGTACTACTTTAAACTCACAGGTACAGATTTCTTCAGTAAGATAGGCGCTGAATATAACGAAGAAGATGACTGGTTTATAGCAATCAGACAGCCTGCACGTCTGCTTTATGCGAAGCAGGAGGAAATGGAAAAGACCTATGAACAGGATAAACCTGTACTTGAAAAAATCATTGATGATCTTTCATAAAAGAAAAACGGAGCAAATGCTCCGTTTTTTATTTTATACGTTGTAGATCATTTCAGAATAAGTGGGTATCGGCCATTCTGTACGCGGCATGATGAGTTCGATCTCGTCGGCGATCTCACGCATTATATCCATTTCAGCAAGAACATAATCGTGGAAGAATTCAGCCTGCTGACGAGCGCCTTCAACAAGACACGCTTTATTTACTCGTTCTTCAAGACGCTGGATCGAATCATAGAATTTATCTGCAAGTTCGTTGAGTTTTTCAGCCATATTCGTTTCGGTACGAGATGTAAAGCCAATCTGCGACTTATTTGCAATAGATGTACAGAGCTTGCTGATATAGTCCAGAGTTGCAGGAAGAAGCTGTTTTCTTGCCATTTCGACCATAGTTCTTGCTTCGATCCTGATAGTCTTACTGTACTTTTCAAGGTGTATCTCGGTACGTGCAGTAAGTTCGTTCCTGTTATAAATACCGAATTTTCTGAATATTCTGAGGTTCTTCTCATCGGTATAATGCGGCATACAGTCAACCGTAGAAGGATAATTCGGAAGTCCACGTTTTTCGGCTTCCTTTATCCACTCTGCGGAATATCCGTCACCGTTGAAAATTATGCGGCTATGCTCTTTAATGACTTCTTTAAGAAGCTTTTTGACCTCGTTTTCAAAACCGTTGCTTCCCTTGAAGGGCTCAAGTCTTTCAATAAACTGCGAAAGTTCTTCAGCAACTATAGTATTGAGCAGAGCATTCGGACAAGCAATATTATCTGATGAACCTACCATACGGAACTCAAAACGGTTACCTGTAAACGCAAATGGTGAGGTTCTGTTTCTGTCTGTAGAATCCTTTGGGAAGGAGGGGAGTGCATTAACTCCTATCTCAAATGTGCTGGACTGTGTTTTATAGGCTTCATCGTTCTCTATAGCCTTAAGAACAGCTTCAAGTTCTTCGCCAAGGAACATAGATATGATAGCAGGAGGTGCTTCATCTGCACCGAGTCTGTGATCATTTCCTGCAGAAGCCGCAGATAGTCTCATAAGATCGGCATATTCATCAACGCCCTTGATCAGAGCACAGAGTATAGTAAGGAACTGCAGGTTCTCCATAGGGGTATCACCTGGGTCAAGGAGATTCTGCCCGTCATCAGTAGACATTGACCAGTTATTGTGTTTGCCTGAACCATTTACACCTTCAAAAGGCTTTTCGTGAAGCAGACAAACAAGACCGTGACGAAGAGCAACTTTCTCCATTACTTCCATTGCAAGCTCATTCTGATCTGTACCGAGGTTTGATGTTGTGAAAATAGGAGCCATTTCGTGCTGTGCGGGAGCTACCTCGTTATGTTTTGTCTTTGAGTAAATTCCGAGTTTCCAGAGTTCTTCATCCAGTTCAGCCATATAAGCGGCAATTCTTGGCTTGAGATTAGCAAAGTACTGGTCATCAAGTTCCTGTCCCTTAGGAGGCTTTGCACCGAAAAGAGTCCTTCCCGTGAGAATAAGATCCTCACGCTGATCGAACATTGCCTTATCTATAAGAAAATACTCCTGTTCAGCACCAACGGTAGAGGTAACTCTTGTAACACGTTCATTGCCAAAAAGCTTAAGAAATCTTACTGCTGTTGTACTGAGTGCGTCCATAGAACGCAGCAGGGGAGTCTTTTTATCAAGGATCTCACCTGTATATGAAACGAAAACTGTCGGGATGTAAAGGCTTCCCTCCTTTACAAAGCAATAAGAAGTCGGATCCCAAGCTGTATATCCTCTTGCTGAGTCGGTTCGTCTAAGACCTCCCGACGGAAAAGAAGAAGCATCAGGTTCGCCCTTGACGAGTGCTTTTCCCGAAAATTCCATTATAGCTGTACCATTTGCACCAACACTAATAAATGAATCATGCTTTTCAGCAGTAGAACCTGTCATAGGCTGGAACCAGTGAGTGTAATGTGTTGCGCCTTTTTCAATAGCCCAGTCTTTTATTGCATTTGCAATAAAATCAGCTGTAGTCATATCCAGCGGTTCACGCTGCTGAATGGTACGCTTATAATTTTTATACACGTTTTTGGGGAGACGTGCCTTCATAACCTCCTCGTTAAAAACATTGCTTGCAAAGATATCAGGGATATTAGCTGTCATTATTTATCCTCCTGTGGATAGATTTTTCTAATTCTTCACTATTCTTTTCTAAGATAACGTGACGTTTTCTTCTTCTTTTTCTTTTCATACATCAGTTCATCAGCCCTGGAAATGAGCTGGAAAAGCTTACTTTCGGAATCAGCCTTTGTAACTATCGTTCCTATGCTCGCACCAAGCTCGTAAGGCTTTTGTATAAGCATATTTGTTTGCTTGATGTTAAGATTGAAATCGCTTTCAAAGTCACGTATTTCCTTTTCGTTTGAATTCACACCAAAAACAATGAATTCATCACCGCCGAAACGAGCGCATATCTTATCGCTGTTGCAGCATTTGCTGATCACCGCAGCAAGGGTTTGGAGTGCAAAATCACCTTCTTTGTGACCAAAATTGTCATTTATCATTTTCAGACCGTCCATATCAATGAACGAAATAAGAATACTTGTATCATTTTCAACGCTTTCGGCAAGCATTTTATCTGCAAGACGTATAAAGCCGTTTCTGTTATATATGTTGCAAAGAGGATCCATTGTAAAAAGTCGATCCAACTCGCTGATAGCCCTGTTCAATGCCTCGATCTTCCTGACGTTTTCAAGAGAGTTGCTTATACTCATCATGAAAGAATGACAAAGGGGACTGTGTGTGGGAAAATCACTGTTTGTAATGATATAGTAACCGATACAGCGGTCGCAATAATGCAGAGGAAGGAAATAATTTACATTTCCGCCTGTAGAATTAAGTATCGGAAACATATCTGCACTTCTGAATGAACTGATACTTGTTACGGAACCTTTATCCCATATAAGCGGAGCGCTCATTATGGGAGCGTAGCCATTTATCTGGTAATCGTCCTCGGAACATCCGTCAAGATCCTTCCTGTAGGCTCTGTTCCAGTCAGAACACAGACAAAGGCTGAACCTGTCACAATTGAGAGTATCGATAAAAGCGTTTATGGTGTTATAGCATTCTTCGGGTGAAGAGGCTTCCGCAAGCTCTCTTGTGATATGGTTTATCATTGAAATATCATTATTTATGCGATTGAGAGTCTTATACACGCTTTTCTTGTAATTCGGTAGATTCTCAGAGAATTCACTCTTACATCCGCAGCTTTCCCTGTAAACGGGCATAGCTTCGAGTACAATGTTACTTTCAGAAGAAGTGCCTTCTATTTTACCTATAACAGTTTCGCAAGCCTGATAGCCTGCATTATGAAGCGGTCGAGAAACTGTTGTAATTGAAGGAAAATGGTGCTTTGCATTATATGTATCATCGAAGCCGGTCACAATAACATGTTCCGGGACATTGTAACCATACCTTTCAAGTTCAGCAACTGCAGCAAGAGCCATAGCATCGTTGGCACATATAACGGCGTCAGGAATCTTCTGTCCTGATCTTATCATTTTATCGATAGCATTTTTTCCGTCAATGGCACGGAAATCACCATAGTAGATCCTGTCTTCGTCAACATCGAGTCCGAATTCTTCCATAACCTGAACGAAAGCGTCAAATCGGTCTTTGGCTTCAGAATTAGCAAGAGGACCTGAAATGTAATTAATGGTCTTAGCATCATGAACAGCTATCACATGCTTGACTATCTCACGCATGGCTGAACAGTTATCAATAGAAATATTGGTAAAAACAGGATGCTCGTCACAATCAAGGATAGCTGCTGGAAGAGCAGATTTTTCAGCTTTTTTTATAAGTTCAGCTCTGACTTTTGTATTAGCGATAGTATTTGTAAGAAGGATCAGTCCGTCAAATTTATCATAATTGATAAGTTCATAGATATTATATTCACCTGTATCATATTTTTTATCTGAAAGAACTCCTCCAAAAGAAGAAAAGACGGAAATATTAACATCATTATCCTTTGCACATTCAACTATACCGTCAATGATACTGTTCTGATATTCTTCGTCTATACCTGAGACTAAAACAGCGATCTCGAAAAATTCATTATTACTCATAAATTCACCTGCCTTAAAAATATGGAATTAAAAAAGTCGCACATATATAATAATTATACCATATTTTAGGCAATTATGCCAAAAAAACTTCAAAAATCGATGTAAATATTTAATCTCTAAAAACAAGCAGCTTTAGTAATAATGCACAAAAAGCCGCAAGTACAACACGTACCTGCGGCTTAAGATTATTTTTTCAGAACTGCATCAATTATGTCATCTGCCTGTTCCTGACCGATATTGAATACAGCGCCATTCGCAACTATATCAGTATAAACATAGCCGTCTTTCGAAACGCCGATCATATATTCGTTGGAAGAAGGTGCAATCTGTACCTTAAATTCAACATAAACGTCAATATCATTTACTTCGCTAATGATATTAGGAAGTTTCGCCTCATTTGTAAGTATCTGCCATACAAATGGAGCTTCTATGCCATGAACAGTCTTTTCTTTCTTATCATGGATAACTGCATCTCCTGTTACGACCATTTTTTCACGCAGATGCAGATCGTCGATCATGTTTTCGATGGTCATAGGCTTCAGATCGGTTTTTATCTCCTCTGATTCACCCCTATTTTCATAGAGGTAATAATCATCGTCACCGTCGAATTTTACAGCAAGCTGGTCATAGCGATCAACATCTTTTATAATGTAGGCGGAAGCACCGTGCTTTTCTTCATTTCCAGTAAATGGATCCTGAGTATGGAAGAATCCCGAGACAAGAAGCGACTGTATTTTGTTCTTAGAAATAATAGTGTCACATGTGTGATAAGTTGTTACCCTTGACGGATTATCAAGTGAACCTTCTATTACGTCAAACTTCTCAAACCTGAGCTGTATCGGAAGCTTAGTCCATTCAACCGAAGTTGTGGTCGTTATTGGTTTAGAAGTCTTGGGTGGAAGTGTAGGAGACACTGTAGTCTTTCTGGAAGTAGTCACCTGAGTTTTCTTTGTTGTGGTAACAGTCTTGGCGGTTGTTTTTGTTGTTTTAGAAGTTGATGTAGTCTTTACAGGTGTTGTCGTGCGTGCAATAACTGTAGTTTTAGGCTTTTCCGTTACAACAGGCGGAGCAGTCACAACCGAAGGTTTATCCTGCTGAACAACAGGAGGTTCTGTTTTTTCCTGTACAGAGGGAGAAGCCTGCTGCTGAGGCTTAACCGAAGGTGATGAAGTAGCCTCAGAAGGCCTTGACGGAGAGATCGCAGGCGGTGGTGCCTGTATTCTCTCTGCTGTGGTCTTAGTCTCAACTGCTTCTGTTGTTACAGCCGCAGTAGTTTTTGTTTTCTTTGGTTTTTTAGTAGTTTCTTCAATTGCAGTTGTCTGAACTGCTTCAGTCGATACTGGTTCCGATGCCTGTGTTTCATCGATAACAGAATTTGATACCATGCTGTCTATCTGACTTTTGCCCATACTTGAATTTATCTGATTATTCTTTATCACGCCGACTGCTACTATAGCGGCAGCACACATACCTGAAGCGGCGATAGAGACATTACGGATCTTGTGCATGCGTTTAGCTTTAGCTTCAAGGATGATCTCACTTTTTCTGAAGACACTTTCAGCTACGTCTCTATAATCCTTCATACACAAATCCCTCCCTTTCCAATTCAGTTTTCAGAGCTTTTTTCGCTCTGTATATCAGATTTTCTATCTGTCTTCTATTCTTATGCATGACCTCTGCGGCCTCTGCATTATCAAAATTCTCAAAATAAACAAGATAAAGAACTTGTTTATACTCAGGATTCAGCTTTTGCATTGCACGGTGAAGAGTGATATTCTGTTCTGTTTTTATGTAATCACTTTCAACGTCTTCATTATCGGCGACATTATACATCTCGTCTATCGACAACGAAGGATCCTTTGAACTTTTTCGTAAAAAGTCGAGAGCCACATTGCGCCCGACAGTATAAAGCCATGTCTTGAACGAACTTTTTTCCTGATACTTTGGTTTTTTAACTACAAGTTTAACGAAAGTATCTTCCATAAGCTCTTCAGCAATACTTATGTTATTGACGAAGCTGTTAAGATAAAGAGTCAGACCGTCCTTATAATCGCGGATCAGTTCGACCATACCTTCTTTATCTCCGGCAAGGAAACGATGGTAGCTTGCTGCACCGTTATCCATCCTCTGCTCCTTTCCGAAGGAATGATAAATTCCCTCCATATTATTAAACGTTTTCAAGAGCAAAAACTCTCACATAAACATCTCTTTTTTATGATTATACTACATTAAAAAAAAAAAGTCAATTTTTTCTAAAATTATGTGAGAGTTTTCTGAGTTTCATACGTTTAATATAGTGAGAGGGAAAACATGATATATAAAATGACAGCAAAGGGATAGGACTGAACTTAATTTTATTTTGGCGATGCCGCACATTAATTGTACGGGGAATTATGCGAGCGTTTCACTACAAAGACAAGGGCGGTCTTTGTGCGGTATTGCCCCAACTTTCTGAAATCTTCAATCTGTTAATTCCATTTCCATCAAAACAACAGCGGTACTCATTAAGAGTGCCGCTGTTGTTTTATATTCATCAACTGCTTTTTCTGAAATTGTTATCTGTAAATATTCGTGCAAAGATAAGACCGAGAGGAAGTGCGATAACGATCAATATTGCCTTTGTGATCCACATTGCGCCATCGTTGATATTATTCTGAGCAAAGTAGTATATACCCTTGTACATGAACATTCCCGGTACCATTATAACAATTGAAGGCACTGTGAGTGTAATTCTCGGCCAGCCTATTTTTTTCTTTACTGCTGTTGCCATAAGTCCAGCACAAAGCGCACCTATAAACGCTGCAAGTCCTGCATGAAGTCCGAGAAAGTCGATGAGTTCAAGTCTCAGCGTATTAGCTATCATTCCGATGATTCCTGCTGTAGCCGCTATCTTACGAGGACTGTTGAACATAAGCGAGAAGCCGTAAACACCGCAGAAACTTGTGATAAATCTCAGAACACAATGCAAAGCAGGGGAGAGGCTCATCGGATCGAAGTCGGCAGGAGCAAATTTGAAAATAGTAGCCGTAAGCCACCCCGTCATAGTTGCCATGCCGATTATAAGGAGTGCATATGTGATACGTTCAAGACCTGAGCGAAGATCGAGCTTTGAAAGGTCTATACCTCCCGTGATCAGCGGAAATCCGGGTATAACGAACAGCATCGAACATATATAGCCTGCCTGATGTATATCCGATACTCCGAAGAGTAATTCAGCTAACTTTATTGACAGGATATATGTGCAGCAAGCTGATGCTACTCCCACAGCAACATTGGCAAGCAATGTTATATGGCGCTGAAGCAGCAGTTTACGAATAAAATTTCCCATTCCTGCACCTAAAAATGCACATATCATTTCTATCGGACCGCCGCCAAGCAAAAATGTAAAAGCACAACACGCAAGTGCAGAAGCAAGTCCGAGATTCAACGCACTGTAATTAGCTGGCATGGTCTGAAACTTGTCCAGTATCATGTGGAATTGCTCGACAGAATACTTTCCTGCACGTTCAGCAAAGCCGTCGGCAAAGGATTCAAGTGCGGCAAGTTTATCAGTATTCACACCGGTAGTATTAATAGACAAAGCGTTGGTATAGGTCTCTCCGTTTTCGATACAGGTGTATTCGATCGTAAGAAGGCCTATATCAGCATTACACCCTATATTCAGTGCTCTTGCGATCTTGTTCATAGAAGCGCGAACTCTCCAGGCACCTGTTCCTACTGAAAGCATCATCAGTCCGACTCTGCCGACAAGGGTAGCTTTTTCCTTAAGCGAAGCATTAATGGCAGGTTCGGAGCTTTCTGAATCAACGATCTCGTGCCAGTGAACGGACATATGCTGTTTTCTGAATTTACTCATTATGATCTCTCCGATTGATAAAAAATAGTCATACATATTCTAACACATATATTTCAAAAATTCAAGCCTTTGAAAAAAATCAGTACATTACCTATATTTATATGCCTTTTTTAAGATTAGTTTAAGGATAAGTGATATAATAGAGTCGTGGAGGGATAAGAAGGATGAAGAAAGCAGTAAAAATAATCATGACTGTTATAATTCTGCTGAACTGCGCCGCACTGTTTTATAGTTATAAAAACAATAAAACATCGGATTCCCAATCCGATACACAGATAGTTGTACACGGAGATAACGAGAATGACTTCGCAGCGTATACGGTTACGATAAGTGCCGGAGTTATAGCAGTAATAGGCATGTATTCAATTTCAAGAATGCTTAAGAAAAAGAAGTGAAAAAAACGCCCCTTTGGTTTCTGATGTTACCAAAGGGGCGTTTGCTATTCAAGAAAATGGTCATCTTCTCTTATGGAATAGTTTTCGATATCAACGATAGTGTTCTTCTCAGGTTTGTTGTTATAAAGGTCAATGAAAAGATTACACGAACCGATAGCCACTATAACAAGTCCGATAGCTATCCTTATGACATTGCTTGTTCTGAAAGGATGGAAGAACATTACCATGGCAGCTATTATCAGCAGCAAGCCGATAACTACTTTGCCTGCATATGAGCTTCCGCGGTTTTTAAGTTCAGAAGCGATAAACAGTCTTTCGACACCTGCAAAACCAAGAATAATAGCTGTTATCAGCGGAACTCCTATCTTTACTACAGCCGGAAGAAAAATAACGATAGCTCCTATAAGCACACCAAATGAATTAATAAGCGTAACAGACAGCGAACCGCCTTCGATAAGGCTGACTACCATACGAAAAGCACAGAACAGGATTATCATGATACCTATAAGATAAAACATTTTCGAGATAACTCCAGGAAAAAACGCCACGATCAATCCTATAATCATAAGCATAATTCCTTTAGAAAGTGTGTTAGCTTTAAACATCGACATACTATGCCTCCTAAATCAATACGGATATGAATTTCATAATGAATTTTTTGATTATGTTGGAGCGATTATATGACTTAATTGCTATACGTTCTGAAATTGTTTTTGCTTTGTTGATATCATCATCTGAAGGAGTAATATTTCCGAATTCAGAATCAAGAGCAGTGCTTACGAAGTTTGAAAATTCGCCTTCTTCGAAATAGACGCCTCCGAACCACTTTTCGACATCATTGGCAAAATCATTGTAACTCTGATGGTCTTTGCTTATATCGAGGTTATTGAGAAGCTGCTCGGTATACTCATACAAGTATGCAAGTTTATTCTCGTTTGTACCTGTTGTAAAATGTTTATTTCTGAAGTACAGAATAACTTTCCTTCGGATAAATACAGCAGCAATTACAAATAGAAGAAGCCCAATAAGCATTAATAAAATCTGAATTTTGCCAAGGACAAGAGTACCCTCATGCGAATCCTTGCCTGCCCCCGGCTTTACGAGACCTGCGGCTTTAGTTGTTGTAACAACAGAAGTAACTGTGTTATTCTTTTTCTCGCCTGTATTATTTGAGTTTTCAGACTTTTCCTGAGTTTCAGCAGCTTCTGTGGTTTCCTGTGTTGCAGCAGTTACAGTAGTTTCTGTAGAAGGTTCTGTTGTAGATGTTGAAGGTGATGTATCTATAGTCTGACTTGAATAACCTGCCGTAAACTCGAATGGTACCCAACCATAACCGTCAATGTATATCTCAGTCCAGGCATGGCTTCTGTTATCATGCAGTTCTATAGTATATGAACCGTCATCATTACGATTCGAGTCATTGAAGTCATCACCGACAACTATGTAACCTGTAGCATATCTTGCAGGAATTCCTGCCATTCTTGCAAGAACAACTCCCGAAGTTGCATAATGCATACAGAATCCTTTTTTATTCTCAAGCAGGAAATAGTTTACGAAATCACGGTTTGAAGGCGTTTTTCCCGGGTAGAGCGAGTAAGAAACCTCAGATGCCATTTTTTCTCTTATTGCTGTAAGAACTTCGAGCTTAGCGGCAGGAGTTTTAGCGTCTGAAGCAATACTGAGAAGTTCGGAATAAGCAGTTCGTATTTCCGACATGTTGTTATCATTCGGCAGCTGAAGGTAATTCTCATAAACGAAATCTCTGTATCTGATCTGAAGAATCTCTGTAAGCAGCATAGCAGGGCGTTTAATGAGGTAAGAAGCAGAAGATGTGAAGGGAAGATCAATAGTTATATAGTTATCATAGCTTATGAGATCATATTTTTTTGCAAGATCGATTATTTCCTGACTTGTCTCAGGGTTAAGATCGTCCGCATTGATAACATTTCTCGTATTATTGTCAAAGAAATAGCCAATGGCTTCAGTATCCATACCGCAGAAATAGTAAGAATACCAGTCGTCGTTTTTCTGAGATTTCAGGTTAAGATCATTATCGTATTCATATCCTTCTGCCGGTAAAACACCATAAGGCGTAAAGCTGCGGTTTCCGCGCATTTCAGATTTTATATCTATAGCCACATTATTATCGGATGAACCTTGTGAATCTATGATAACAGTTCCATCGGTGTATGTTATATTGGTATCAGCCTTAACAGGAGAGGTAATGCTCGTATTGATAATTCCTGGGAATAACTGAGGATACATTTCGTGATCCTTGAAATCTTTGAATATTTCCTGATCGTAAACGGAATCATCAAGGGAATTCCACTCATTATTGCCGTAAACCGAACCTGTATAGTCCTTAAGATATATTGCAGAACCATAAGGTTTGTCTACATTTACGGTAAGGTCAATAGTATTTTTATACTTAAGATGATCCACATTTCCGAGTTTATGATCCTCGTATTTAAATGTGAAACCAAATGCGCTGGTAACTGCCGAGATGCTGTCTGCAAGATTTGAAAGCGAGAAAGATGTTACCGCATCGCGAATATCAACACGCTTTCTGTTAAGCTCATCGCTTCTCTTGTAGTGTGTTGCAGCCATAACAGCAGAAGAAATGACCGAAACTACCAGAACGCTCAGTATAACAAATACACCGCAGGCTTCTGTTACTTTTAGTCTCATCTGACGTTTCGGGAAGAAAAGATTGTCCTTTCGGACGAATCCGCCGCTTCCGCCAGAGTATTCTCCCAGGTCGATCGTTGACATAGCAAAGAGTGCAAGCCAGTAAGCGACCACAAGTACTCCCCAGAATACAGGAAGCTCAATACCGTTATAGAGTCCTATCTCAATGACCGGGAAGGTAGTAACAATAGGAAGTATTGGATTCGGGTGACATATTGTAAAATAATATATCACTACTGCAAGAAGCCAGATGCACATGATGAAGAAGGCTGTTGTTGCCTGTTCTTCAAGTTCGGGCTTCAGGAACTTATAGTAATTGATATCGGTAAGAAAGGCTTTGTGATATATAACATTATAAACGTATTTATAGCCCAGGGCAAGTGTATCGATGACCTTATAGGCGAATACCGTAAAGCCTACTACCGAAGCAATTATCAGCCAGACTGCCTTTTTTCCGACCAGTGACAGAAAAATGTAGATCAGTGAAAAAATAACAGCCGCAAATATAATGGAAGGTCTGTCATAATTGAAGTCAAACATAGAAAGAAATGCCATTATTACTGAAACAAACCCTGTAAGAGCGATACCTACGGATTCAAGCTGTCTCAGATTAACACGCCGTTTCTTCACGGACATAACTATACTGTCACATATATTTATTCCGTTTGTATTGACAGAAGATATTTTTTTACTTTTTTTCATATTATATCCTTATGCTTATTACAGCTCAATTTCTTTTATTGAAGCAGTTATCCTGCCTAAAAGAACAGGGTAGATCTCTGTTTCGGGATACGATGCATTAAGTGCTTCTGCTTCACGAGGTGATTTAACAACTATAATAACATTTTTCAGCTCAGCATTTACCGAATCATCTATCTTACCGATAATATCGTTATCCGGCTGAGAAGTAACAAAAGTGAAGGATGAGAATTCAACATCCGTATTATCCAAAAGGTACGCTTCCGGAGGATCACAAAAAAGATTATCGTTGACTGAGAAAATAAGAGTTCTCGTAACTTCGGTAAGCGCTTCGGGACTGTCTATGGTATACTCCATGAAGCATCCCGCTTTTCCGTTGAAGAACACAACTGTATGTGAACGTTCATTGTCAATAAGGAACTGTGATACAGATATGAATGACTCGACAAGTGTATCAAAAACAGGCAATGTGTACTTCGAGTCATCATAGCATTTCAGATTAAGGAAAATAACCGATGGGATATCTACAGGGAGACTGTAGTCCTTAACAATAAACTCATCCTTTTTTGAACTAAGCTTCCAATGGATGCGGTTCAGTTTATCTCCGGGGATATAGCCTCTTAGGTCGAATACTTCGGAAGGATCATCGCCGGGTTTGTATTCAGAGAACTTCTCGCTTTCCTCGTTCACTCTGTCCGAAAATCTGACAGTACCGGATATTTCCCGGCATTCAGGAAGGATCGCAATATCCGTGCAGATGTTTTTGCCGACTTTGAATTTGAAAAGTCTGAGCGGATCGAAAATATAGATGTAAGCGCACCTTATATTGATTATACCGCAGTATTTCGACTGAAGCTGGAATGTAACGCTCTGACTGTTCCTTGCCTGTATGGGCATATACAATTCAAAGCTGTTTATCTGGTTATTGAAAACATTATAATACTCGATATGTGCTTCTGCCTTGCCGACAGGAAGAATACTTCTGTTATTGATCTTTATACGTACAGGAAAATCCTGATTCTTGACTGCTGTATCCTGACTTACCGCAAAATTAACAGAGATCATGTTCTTGGTTATAAGCGTAGATATGAACATGATTATGGGAAGAGCGATCATAATGATAAGCAATACAAGAGCGAAATCTCCAAGATACATGATATAGAAAATAACACATACGAGGATAATTATAGCAAATAGAATCTTTATTGCAAGCATGGTCTTACCTTATTTTGCACTGATGCGCGGCGCCTGAACGGTCTTCAGTATGTCATTAATGATATCTGTAGCAGTAGTTTCAGCCATTTTAGCTTTGGAATTCAGCATTATTCTGTGCTCAAAGACATCATTGCAGATATACAGAACATCGTCCGGGATAACATAATTACGTCCCATAGCTGCGGCGATACCTTTTGATATCTGCATAAGAGCAAGAGTACCTCTGGGGCTGACTCCGAGTTTCAGCATGGGATGATTTCTTGTAGCGGCAGAAAGAGAAACCATATATTCATATATTCTTTCATCCACATAAATATTGGCAATATAGTCCTGTAATTCGGTAATAACCGATGAATCAGCTACTGCATTTATCGATTCAAGGGGAGCTGAGTTAAATTTTGTCCTGAGAATTGATACCTCGTCCTCAAAATCCGGATATCCCATGCTAAGCTTTATCATGAAACGGTCCAGCTGAGAATCTGGCAGATTATGAGTACCTGCAGAGCCGATAGGGTTCTGAGTAGCAATAACTGTATATGGCTCGGGGAGCTTATATGTAACGCCGTCTACAGTAATACTCTTTTCCTCCATAAGTTCAAGAAGTGCAGACTGAGTCTTGCTGGATGTACGGTTTATCTCGTCAGCAAGAAAGAGGTTACAAAAAGCAACGCCCGGTCTGAATTCAAATGAATTTGTAGCCTTGTTGTAGACAGAAAATCCTGTAACGTCCGAAGGGAGGACGTCAGGTGTAAACTGCATACGGTTATGTTCAAGTGAGAGTGCTTTTGAGAAAGCAAGCGCAAGTGTAGTCTTACCAACTCCGGGGATATCCTCAATAAGAATATGTCCGCGGCAGAGAATAGTGAGCAAGGTCTTGATTATGATAGCATCCTTGCCGATAACTGCTTTTTTGACTTCATTAACGATGTCATTGATTGTTTGTGTATAATTATTATTCATGATCAATCTCCTGTATAAATAGAAATACAAATTTATTATAACATTATTGCATATTGTTTTCAAGTAGTAAATTGCAAAATTATTGAAAAAATTATTAAATCATGAAAATTGAGATTATTTTGTTGCAAAATACAGCGGAATGGTGTATAATGGTTCAGAGATATTATTCTCTGTCCGAATGTACAATGGCGTGCAGTCGGATGATATTGTTTCTATTTTTAATTTGGAGGTAATAAACTGATGTGCGGAATAGTTGGATTTACTAACACCGTAGACGATCCCGATGCCGTCATCGAAGCGATGATTGACAGGATAAAGCATCGAGGTCCCGACGCGGAAGGTAAGTACATTGACAGCGACATATCACTCGGACACCGAAGACTCAGCATCATTGACGTTAGTTCAAGCGGTGACCAGCCTATTTTCAATGAGGACGGCTCAAAGGTCATCGTATTCAACGGTGAGATCTATAATTACCGTGAGATCAGAGAGGAACTCATCAACGCCGGTCATGTTTTCAAAACCAATACCGATACCGAGGTCCTGATACACGGGTATGAAGAATACGGCGAGAAGCTTCTTGAAAAGCTCAGAGGAATGTTTTCGTTTGTGATCTGGGATAAAAATAACAAGGAGCTTTTCGGAGCAAGGGATTTTTTCGGCATAAAGCCTATGTATTACGCATGTATGGGCAAAACCTTCATGTTCGGCTCTGAAATAAAGAGCTTTCTTGCTCATCCGGCTTTTGTAAAAGAACTGAATACCACAGCCCTTGAAAACTATCTCACTTTCCAGTATTCTCCTACAGAAGAGACTTTTTTCAAGAACGTTTACAAGCTTATGCCTGCCCATTATTTCAAACTTAAGGACGGACATATGACGATCAAGCGCTACTGGGATGTTCATTTCAGTGCCGACGGAGAACCTTCACTCGATCAGTGGGTGAATAAGATATCCGATGTTTTCCACGATTCCGTAGCAGCTCACAAGATTGCGGACGTTGAAGTAGGTTCATTCCTTTCAAGCGGAGTTGACTCAAGCTATGTTGCAGCTATTGCAGATGTAGATAAAACTTTTACGGTCGGATTCGGCAAGGACGAAAAGTACAATGAGATAGGCTGGGCAAAGAATTTCTCAAAAGCTATCGGAAAAGAAAATACCAGCAAGGTCATTTCTCCAGAAGAATACTGGGAAAGCATCCCCATGATACAGTATCATATGGATGAACCGCTCGCTGATCCTTCAGCTGTAGCACTTTATTTTGTATGCAATATAGCATCAGATAAGCTGAAAGTTGTCCTTTCCGGTGAAGGTGCTGATGAGATCTTCGGCGGATATAACGTCTACAGCGATCCTGATGGTACTGCATACGACCGTCTTCCACGCACGATCAAACGAGGTATCGGTAAGATAGCTGCTAAACTGCCTGCAAGAAGGGGAGTAAACTTCTTCGTAAGAAAGGGACAGGATGTGGAAGAGCGCTTCATCGGCAACGCATATATGTTCACGCCAGAACAGCGCAAGGAACTGCTTAAAATCACTACATCAGCACCTGCTCCTCAGCAGCTTACAAAGCGTTATTTCGACCGTGTAAAGAACATGGACGACGTAACTAAAATGCAGTATCTCGATCTGCATATGTGGATGGCAGGAGATATTCTGCTCAAAGCCGATAAAATGAGTATGGCGAATTCACTTGAACTCCGTGTTCCATTCCTTGACAAAGAGGTAATGGCTCTTGCAGAGAAAATCCCGACTAAGTACAGAGTAACACACTCTGAGGGCACAGAAGAAACAAAATATATAACCAAATATGCAATGCGTCTTGCAGCTAAAAAGGATACTCCCGAACAGACTGCAAAGACTGCTGCAAAGAAAAAGCTCGGTTTCCCCGTACCTATAAGGGTATGGCTCAAAGAGGACAAATACTATTCACTGGTAAAAAATACATTTGAAAGTGAAAGCTCAGGACAGTTCTTCAATAAAGAACCGCTGATCCGTCTTCTTGACGATCACAAAAACGGAAAAGCTGACAACAGCCGTAAAATATGGACAGTTTTCATTTTCCTTGTATGGTACAAAGTGTATTTCGAGAATAACGGAGCTTATTGATATGATTTGACAGAGGAGGATCTATGGCAAGTATTGTAACCTATAAGTACATCAAACAGAATCCCGATATAATGGAGTATATCCGTCGTGCCGACAAGGCGCTCGAAGCATTGGGATATACAGAACACTCATTTGCACATGTGGAAAGAGTTGCAGCTACATCTGCGCTCATACTTGAATCGCTCGGCTTCGACGAAAGAACAGTCGAGCTTGCACGTATAGCATCTATAATGCACGATATCGGAAACGTTATCAACAGAATAGACCATGCACAGAGCGGTGCAGTAATGGCTTTCAGACTTCTTGATAACCTGCACATGCCTGCAAGTGAGATATGCTCTATCATTTCCGCTATCGGAAATCACGACGAAGGAACAGGTCAGCCCCTTGATCCTATATCAGCAGCCCTGATAATAGGGGATAAGACTGACGTTCGCAGAAGCAGAGTAAGAAATACAGACCTGCTCACCTTCGATATCCACGATAGAGTTAACTACGCCGTTGAAGTATCCAAAGTCTACTTCAACGAGAAAAAAACATCCATTATACTTGATCTTCAGATCGATACAGAGATCTCCTCTGTTCTTGAGTATTTTGAGATATTTATGAACCGCATGCTCCTTTGCCGCAGAGCTTCGGAGTTCCTTGGTGTTCAGTTTGAAATGATAATAAACGGCAGCAAAATACTGTAAGCCGTTTATATAATTAATAATATGGAGGTCTAAATTTATGCAGTCAGAGTACCAGCATCTTATTGACTTGAATGATTATCCCGTTTCATGGTGGCAGAAAGTGGTGGAGCTTGGCGAACAGATAAAAAACGATCCTGCAGCATACGCTCATAAATGCGACGGCAAAGTAATGGCTACGCTGTTCTATGAACCCTCAACACGTACTCAGATGTCTTTCCAGACAGCAATGATACGTCTTGGCGGCCAGATAATAGGATTTGACAATCCTGCAAACTCATCAGTTTCAAAGGGTGAAACAATAAAAGATACGACAAAAATTGTAAGTAACTATGCTGATATACTCGTTATCAGACATCCGATAGCAGGCGCTGCAAAAGCTGCATCGCTGACTGCTGATTGTTCGGTTATCAACGCTGGAGACGGCGGACATCTTCATCCTACTCAGACGCTTACTGACCTTCTTACTCTTAAAATAGAGAAAAAATCACTCAGCGGACTTACCGTAGGAATGTGCGGCGATCTTATCAACGGAAGAACAGTTCATTCACTCTGTAAAGCACTCAGCATGTTTGAAAACAATCATTTCATTTTCATCTCAACTCCCGAACTTCGTATGCCCGCATACATCAAGGACATAATCAAGGCAAACGGCTCTTCATTTGAAGAAGCTGACACAATCGAAGAAGTTATCGGCAAACTCGATGTACTTTACATGACAAGAATTCAGCAGGAGAGATTTGCAAGTACTGAGGATTACCTTGCACAGAAAAATACATACGTACTTGACAAGCGCAAGATGTCTATGGCACGTAAAGATATGATCGTAATGCATCCGCTTCCAAGAGTGGACGAAATAACAGTTGACGTGGATGATGATCCGCGCGCAATGTACTTCACTCAGGCTAAATACGGAGTATTTGCAAGAATGGCTCTTATAATGACTATGCTGAGTGAAAAGAAGTCTTTTGAGGCACTCAAAGGAAAGGTTTATCCGAATGTTAAATGCGATAATCCGAAATGCATAACAAATCACGAGGCATACCTGCCAAAGAGTTTCAGATTCAGCAGGGATGAAACACTCCTTGAATGTGAGTTCTGCGATGAACGTAAGCTGATATAAAATTAGATCCCACCCGCTGTCTTATGACAACAGGTGGGAATTCTTTGTATTGTGATCTTATTTCTTAAGGAAATCTTCAAATGAGTCCTTTCCTCCTGTAGACAGGTAGGAATAGTAAACAAGTATCTGTGAAGCATCTCCAGCGTTTATAGCACCATCTCCGTCTATGTCAGCAACTCTCAGCTGTTCCGCACTGAGATAATCAGGAACTCCGCCTGTAGAATAGATAGAGTAAGCCTTAAGCACCTCTGAAGCGTCTGAAGCATCTACTTTGCCGTCTGCATTGACGTCACCGAGCATCAGTTTGTTCTCTGGTGTATTCGGTGCAGCTGAAGTTGTAGTCGGAGGTGTTGATCCACCGTTTCCACTTGAACCATTGCCTGTAACTATAACAGATACAGTAGTTTGCGTTCCTTCCGAACCAGCTGCTGTTGTATCTGAACTCTTGTTTGTAGTGACACTTCCATTACTGTTTGTACCATTGTTCGCAGTCGAACCATCATTTGAAGTTGTATTGACAGAAGGCACACCATTGGTTCCGCTTGATGCATTCTGAACAGAAGCCGTTGTCTGAACGTTTTCGGTTTTCGCGGAACCGCTGTTTGATGTCGTTCCGACTGCCGAAGTTCCTGTATCAGAAACATGCGTTGTACCGGTATTATCCGATACATCTGTGGACTTTGGTGAATTTACAGTCGTTACAGTACCGGAACCGGGCATTGTACCCGCATTATCGGATGTACCTGTAGAATATGGTACATTTGCAGTTGTTACGGTATTATTAGCTGCGGAAGTCGTAGAAACAGAAGTTGTTTCAGTAGTTACCGGCGTAGGAGGTTCAACGTAGTTGAATACTACCTTGTCGCTTTCTTCGTTTTCAGACTCAGTAGAAACAGCTTCCCACTGTTCTTTAGTGCCTGTAAAGTTGATAGTACGATCAATACCGTAACCGTTGAAGAATGAAGTCTCATCAAGACTGTAATCTGTTGATCTGATGGTTATAGTATCAAGACTTGATGAATTATAGAACGCATTTGTTCCTATTTCCTTTACGGATTCGGGGATAACAACATTGTTCAGCTTGTTATGTGAATTGAATGCGTTATTTCCTATCCTTGTTATCTCTTCGGGGAATTCTACCGACTTGATAGAGTCAGAAACTTCATTCCACGGCTGTTTCTTGTCCTCAAAATCGTACATATCGCCTGAGCCGTAAATAGTGAGTTTGCCCGTATCCTTATCGAAGGAATATGCAAGATCATCGCCGCAGTATCCGTCCACAGCAACGAAATTGATACCGTTATCCTTGGCATACTTTTCACTTGCTGAACCCTTTGTACCGATTATGGTGAAGTCCTCTTTTTTCTCAAGATCACTGTCAAAACCTATGGACTTGTCCTCAATATCCTTAAGGGATGGCTTTGTAATGATATAATTCGTTTTATCGGTACCTGCAAAGCTATTCTTGCCTACAGATGCAACGTCACCGGTAATTTTTACATGCTCCGCTTCTTTGAAATCTACGAAAGCGTTATCGGGAACTTTATCAAAATCTCCTGATACTATGATATTCTTAGTATCACCGCTGTGCTCGCTCCATGGATATTTGCCTTCATCCTGCTTTTCAATAGTATCTTCACCAAAAACTTCGAGAGTTTTCTCCTTCGGATCATATACCCAGTAGGACTTTTCTCCGCTGCTTCCGGCATCTGAACCAACCTTGATATCCTTCAGTTTCTTGGTAGTATCGTACAGGTCGGATGTAACCTCATCCCATTGTTCCTGAGTTCCTGTGTAGTAAACGTCAACGCCGTCTGCCGCATACATCCAGCCGAAATCAGCCTTTGTAAGAGTTTCGGGAACAACTATCTTTTCGATGGAGTCGTCATTGTTGAATGAACCGAATCCGAGATTTGTAAGTTTATCAGGAAGAACTACATTTCTGAGATTTTCGCAGTCTGAAAATGCCTTTTCACCGATAGTATAAGTATCGGAATTGAAGAAAACATTTTCAAGTGCAGGAAGATCCTCGAATACTCTGTCACCAATCTTGTAAATACTGCCGTCAACGATGATAGTCTTTACCTTCTCAGGATCAGCACCGCTCTCCTTTATCCAGTCCCTGTCATTAAGGTCTGTATAGTTCGGGATATTGCCCTTGCCTGATACGTGGAGAGTACCGCTTTCCTTATCGTAGGTATAAGTTATGCTGTTTGTATCTTCCTTCTCGAATGAATATGGATTTACTTTATAAACGATAGGCTTTGTATTATCCGTTACATACCACATAACGGTACCGTCCGAAGCAACGAATGGCTGGCAATCAGAGAGTCTCAGATCAGTCTTTTCAGGTTGTGTAAGAAGAACTCCGTTCTGATCTGTAATGACCATACTTGTAGTTGTGTTTTTCTTCTTTGTATCATATTCCTCCCACATAATAAGGAACTGATTATTGTTAAGCTTGACCATCTGCGGAGTACGGACCTGTATACCGCTTCCTTCAGGATATGACGTAAGCCATTCTGTCTCTGCATGAGTAAGTGTATTATCGGTAACTGTGAGGAATATGTTGCTCTGAGTATTCTCATCAACTTCCTTAAGTGTCTGATCTATACTGGTTCCTGCAAGAAGTGTAGTGGAATCAGATACGGCAAAACCGCCTATTGTAGCACCTGTGTAATTGTCTCCCCATACAGGGTGATCAGGCACAGTTATATCAAACACGTTCATTTTACGGTTGTTGGTCATAGAGAATGTGTTCTTCGGGAAGCGCTGAACAAGCATCGCACGGGGATTATAGTCACCGTGATCGGCAAGATATATATACTCGCCATCATAGTCGATAAATCCATTGAAGCTGTGTGAGGAACGTGTATAGAAAGAAGCATTGTATATACGTTCCAGAGTCTCTTTATTGAACACGAGAATGATATTTTCCTGATGTCCCTGATAAACAGTGTGTGCGGTGGTTATGTAGAGGTACTTATCCGACTCGGACATACGTGCAACACCATTGGAGAAGTCAAGGTGTGAAACCGAGCTTTCGCCCATATTGTCGACTTTAACTGCCACACGGTTAGTGAAATCGCTGTCATATCTGACAAGACGATAAACTTCAAGCTCGTCATCCTTTTCCATATTATTCTGACCGAATAAGAAATAATGATAACCGTCCTGACCATGATAATAACCAAGGAAGTGAGCAAGTTCCGAATCTATTGTTTTGGTGGACTGAAGCTTCATGTCCTTGTCGTAGCTTTCAATATATATGGTTTCATTCTTTACGTTTTCGATCCTGAGGAATGAACCATCCTGATTCTGTGTAAGGAAGGAATTAACGTACTTCGTGCAGAAGGTAGTATATTCGTTATAGTTATTTGCAGAGGCATTATTGAAATAGTTTTTGCCGTCAAGAGTAAGTGTATCAGCCTTATCAGCGGAATGAAGCTTATTCTTGTCCAATGACGAAATGATGAATGAGTATGAAATGCTTTCATCATACTTGGACTGGACAGTTATTTTAGCTTCACCCTCGCCGAAAGCAGTCAGAACACCCTTATTGGAGACCTGTATTACCTCGGGACTGCTGCTAACCCATACAAATTCCGAAGCAATAAGGGGATCAATATCCACTTCAAGCGGATAAACCTCGCCCACTATTACGGACTCGGGAATATTTACGATAGTAAGCTTATCAGATAATGATGTCTTGTCCAGATCTATAAATGTAATATCATCCTTTATACCGGAATTCTCTCTGAACGTATCCCAGCCCTTGCGAGAAAGATGAGCGTATATCTCAGTACCGTAAGCATCCATGAATGTGCGGTTATTGCCGTTTGCGTCTCCGAGTATCTCAGGTGCATCTCCTTCAAAGAACAGTTTAGTAAGGGACTGCGCTCCCATAAATGCATTTTTGCCGATCGTTTTCAGCGTGGACGGCAGTCTGAAGGACTCGATGACCTTATTGTCACGAAAAGCCTGTGAACCGATGGATTCAAGCGAAGAGGGGAGTGTTACTTTTTCAAGTGAACGTGCATTCTGAAGGAAAGAGTTGCCTATCCTTGTTATATCATCGCTGAATACAACTTCCTTTATCTCCGAAGCATAGCCTTCACTGTTCCATGGAGCTTTGTTCTTACCGTTATCGTAATCAAATGTTGCACCATGACCAAATACAGTAAGAACACCTGTCGCATCATCAAAGGAGTAAACAATGTTTTCGCCGCATGAGTTTCCTGACTTTGTGGATATCGCTCTTATACCGTTTGCGTCAGCGTACTCTTTAGCCGTAGTTCCGTCGAAAGTAATTATAGCAAGGTCACTGTTGACGCGGCTTTCCGAACTGTAACCGAAAGCTTTTTCGTTTATTACAGTATCTGTAGGCTCGAAATAAACTTCCTTGAGCTTATCGCACTCAAAGAAAGCATGGTCACCGATAGTTTTTACTGCAAGCGGAATTTTTACATACGATAACGAGTCACAGTTATCGAAAGCGTGAGAGCCAATTGTTTCAAGAGTATCTGGGAAATCAGCAGTTTTCAGTTTGGCGCATTTTGCAAAAGCATTGTCTCCGATAGTTTTAATAGCAGGGGAGAAGGTAACTTTTTCAAGTGCGGTACATCCTGAGAAAGCTTCATCATCGATAGAAACTACCGCATCATTCATAGTAACTGATTTTAAAGCAGTAAAATCGGCAAATGCTTTATTTCCGATGTTTTCGATTTTATCCGTAAAGATGACCGAAAAGATGACCGATTCAGCAGTATCAGCGTATTTAGACCATGGATAACTATCCGATGAAGGCATTTCTCCGCTGCCCTGAATAATCAACTGTTTCTCATCAAGAGAATAAACCCAGAAGATATTATCTGAGTACTTTCCTCCGTCTACATTATAGACCATAACTGCATCATCAAGATAACCGTTATTTATGGTCTTATCCACCTTGTTCCAAGCGGCTTCATCACCCTTAAAGAGGATAGTCAAATCTTTTTCGGGAACTTCAACGAAAAATGCTGCCGAACCAATAGTTTTCAGCTTATTACCGATAACACAGGTCTCAAGTGAGGTGCAGCCTGAGAAAGCAGAACTGCCTATTTCAGTAAGTTCATCAGGAAGGAAAAGTGATTCAACTAAGCTTATACCGGAAAAAGCATCACTGCCGATCGTTTCGATAGTATCTCCGAGGATAATTTCCGTTACAGCAGATGCACCGTTGAAAGCATTATTGCCTACAGATGTAACACCGTCACTTATCGTTATCTTCTTTACAGATGCTAAAACGTCATTCCATGGACGATCTTCCAATTTACTGAAATCGTCCATTTTTCCTGCTCCGAAAACATTGATCTCATTGCTGTCCTTATTGTATGAGTAAGCCATGGAAGGACCGCATGAACCGCTTACAGCCTGATATTTTATTCCGCTTGCTTTTACAGCAGTTTCAGCTTTAGTCCCCGGCTTGCAGTAAACCGTGAGAGCGTCCCCGCTGAACGCATCCTTACTTATCTCGGATATATTATCGGGAAGGACAACTTCTTCAAGCGAATCACAGCCAATAAACGCATTTTTACCGATAGATGTAACACCGCTCATAGCAACAGAAGAAAGATTTTTAAATCCCGAAAAGGCATTATTACCGATCCGATCGATATTCTTGTCGATTTCCACAGACTTTACCGTATCCGCAAGCTCTGCCCAGGGCGCTTCACCTTCAGCGTAATCAGCAATACTACCCGAACCGTTTATTTTCAGAGTTCCTGACGCATTATCAAATGACCACTGTACAGTAGTACCTGCAGAACCTGCATTTACATCAAACTGTATCTCAGGTTGTTGAGGTCCGATAAACTGCGCACCTTTATCGACAGCGTCCCACTGTTCCTCGGAACCTGCATATATCAGCTTCTCAATACCTGTATTAAGGAATGCACCATCTGCTATCTGTTCAACAGAAGAGGGGATAGTAACACTCTTAAGCGCATAGCAGTACTGGAAGGTACAGAAACGTATGGATTTAAGTGTTGAAGGAAGAACAAGGTTCTTAAGGTTCTCGCATCCTTCAAAAGCATTTGCACCGATGTCGGTCACGCCTTCATCTATAATAAGGGTTTCGATATCTTCCTTTACACTGTCCCAGGGTGCTTTCTCTTCATCGTAATTATAGATCCAGACTGCACCTTTGATCTCGGCAGAAGCATCTTTAAGTGAAACTCTTGCAACACCATTTTCAAGTGTCAATTTAACATACTTTCCGCAGTTGAACTCAGCTGCTGCTTTACCTGCTGAATCCTCCGCATGCGAGATAGATATAGTATTATCATATACAGAAAAAGGGGACGCAGAACACACTAATGAAAGTGCGATAAGTCCTGCTGTAATACGTTTCAGATTCATGTACAAGACCTCCTCATATAACAGAAAATGTAATTAAAGTTATAAAAATTACTATCTGTATATTATATGCAAACAATAAAACTAAATATAATATACAGATTTATACATCTTAATTATAGCAAATGATGTTAAAATTGTCAATAACCGCCAGTATATTATTTTTATACTTCAGCTTATTTACAAATCATAATATACAAAAAGTAAAAAGTCGGACATGATGCCCGACTTTTATGTTCTTTAGGAAGCTTTGATTGAAGCTTCAATTTGTTCTGCTCTTGCAAGTGCACTGTCAATATGATCGCAGAAATTCTCTTTTCCGATCTTTTCTATGAAACCTGCTTTTTCCATTGCGTGCATCGGCTGTTCGTTTACATGGGAGAATATAACTTTAACATTATGTTTCTCGCATCTCTTTACTATTCTGTTGAGTGCTTCAACACCTGTTGCATCAATAGCAGGCACATTTCTCATACGTATACAAAGTACATCGATATTTTTGTCATCAAGTACGTACTTGTATTTATCTGATGCCGCAAAGAACATCGGTCCGTTTATTTCATATACTCGAGTATTCGGCGGTATCTTTTTAAGAAGGATATTATCGGGATCGGTTTCCTCATCATCAATATCTACCCATGCATGAGCTTCTGTAACATCTGCCATTCTCTTCATGAAGAGAAGCGCTGCAAGAACAAGTCCGACACCAATAGCTACAACAAGATCGAATACAACTGTAAGGATAAGCGTTACAAAGAGAACAGCAATATCGCTCTTAGGCGCAGTTTTAATAGTGTTGCGAATATTTCTCCAGCCGCACATGTTATATGCTACCATAAAGAGTATAGCGGCAATTGTAGGCATTGGTATAAGTGAAGCCTTGTCCATAAGAAGACATAATATAATAAGTACAACAACGGAATGTACCATACCTGCGATAGGAGTACGTCCGCCATTCTTTACATTAGCGGCAGTTCTTGCAATAGCACCTGTAGCAGGGATGCCTCCGAACAGCGCAGAACCTATATTAGCTGCACCCTGAGCAACAAGCTCCATATTTGAACGGTGCTTTGAACCGATCATACCGTCCGCAACAACACATGAGAGAAGGGACTCGACCGCTGCGAGAATAGCTATGGTGAATGCGTTAGGCAGAAGAGCCTTTACTCTCGCAAAACTTACGGAAGGTAATGTGAAAGGCGGAAGACCTGCTGAAACTGTATAAAGCTTTCCTATAGTGTTAACGTCCAGTTTAAGCAGTCCTACCATAAGTGAACCAACGATTACAGCGATAAGTGAAGCAGGAATCTTTTCCAGTTTTTTCGGCCAGAATATAAGTATACCGAGCGATACTATTCCGACCAAAAACGCCTGCGGATTGAATGTTCCGAGTGAAAGAAATATCTCCTTTATCTTGTCAACAGTTTCTATAGGGGAACTGCTGAAAGTAAGTCCGAGAAAGTCCTTTATCTGTCCCACAAGAATTGTAACAGCGATTCCGAAGGTAAAACCAGTTGTTATGGTACCTGGTATATATTTAATAAGTGCACCAAAACGGCAGAAACCCATAATGAGCATGATTATTCCTGCCATAATAGTTGACAGCACCAGTCCGTCCATGCCCTCTGAAGCAACTATACCTGCAACGATTGTGGCAAAAGCCGCTGTAGGTCCGGCAATCTGTACACGGCTTCCTCCAAGGAATGAAACGATAAATCCCGCAACTATCGCAGTATAAAGTCCTTGTTCAGGATTAACTCCCGATGCAAGTGCAAGCGCGATAGACAAGGGAAGCGCTATGATTGCAACGATAATGCCCGATATTATGTCCTTGATAAACTGCTCCTTAGAGTAGTTTTTGATGACCGAGAACAGCTTGGGTTTAAGCTTTTGTTCGGTCGGCTTTTTTACATGTTCTTCCATACTATCTCCTTATTCATTAAAATTCAGCATTTTTAATTATACTACCCTGAATGGACGAATTCAAGCTTTTTTCCCTATTTTCTGGAAATTAGGCGTTTTTCATACTTTATCTCCACTTCATTTAGTTTATATCTGTAAATACAAATAATGGATTTTTATCGTTGAAATATCCTTTCCTTAAAATTATCTTAATTTAGTCTTAAGGCAATTATTGGTTTTATGACCAATTTTTGCTGAATAATTGCAGTTTCATTGACAAAAAATCGTTCACATATTATAATAATAATCAGAAAAGAAATAAATCGCTCCGTTCAAAGGGGAATTGGATGAAAAATATGAGATTCTTTGAATTAAGGAGGACATGACATGAAAAAGTTCAGTAAGAAAACAATTTCAGGTATACTTTGCATGGGACTTTTACTCGGTATAGTTCCATCAGTACCTACAGCATCAGCTGCAGACGGCGTTACTATCAATGAGGTCTGTGCAAAAAACACAACATACGCTGCTCCCGGCGGCGGTTATTATGACTGGATAGAGCTGTATAACGGTTCAGGCAGCAATGTTGATATCAGCGGCTGGGGATTTTCCGATAAGGAAGGGGAGCCATTCCGCTTCACATTCCCACAGGGAACATCTATCGGTGCAGGTGAGAAGCTTGTGGTTTTCTGCGATGCTGATGCAGGAGCTGCCAATAACAGCATAATCCCATTCGGTCTTTCTACAAGCGGCGAAACTCTGACTCTTACCGATGTATCAGGCAACGTAGCATCGCAGATAACATTCGGTGACATGGCTAAGGACACTTCCTACGGTCAGTATCCTGACGGCAGCGGTGAGATGTACGTTCTCAGCTGTACTCCCGGTGCTGCTAATGCTGCTCCCGAGGGTTCAAACGCAGTAAGAACACCTTCTTTCTCTGCTGAAAGCGGCTTCTATGACAGCGGCTTTGCTCTTACTATCGATGTACCGGACGGAACTACCGTTTACTACACAACAGACGGAAGTGATCCTACAACAGAGTCAGATAAGTACACAGGTTCTATCAATATCAAGGATATGACAAGCGAACCTAACAAGTACAGTGCAAGAACAGATATTTCAGCTTATACAGATATACTTGCTCCTGATGAGGGCGTACTCAAAGCAGCTGTTATCCGTGCTATGGCAGTAGACGGACAGGGCAGAAAGAGCAGCATCATCACCAAAACTTATTTCGTAGGTTCAGCAAATGTTGAACGTTACAGAAACATGAAAGTTATTTCACTCGTTACAGATCCTTATAACCTTTTCGACTATGAAAAAGGTATATACGTAACAGGTAAAGTATACGAAGAAAGCGGCGGCGGTATGAACTGGGGTATGCCCGGACAGCAGCAGCCTGGTCAGCAGCCAGGACAGTGGAATATGCCTGCTGAATGGGGACAGCCTGCAGCAGGTGACAATCAGCAGCAGGGACAGCAGCCGGGTCAGATGAACTGGAATATGAACGGCCAGGACGGTAATTTCAACTTTGGAAACCAGGGCTTCAATTTTGGTGACTTCGGTGTAGCAGGCGGTAACGGCGGATTCGGAATGAATATGGGCGATTTCGCATTCATGTCTCAGGCTAACTACAACCAGAAGGGCGCAGAGTGGGAGCGTCCCGCAAATATTGAGATCTTCGACAACGGTACAAGCGTTGTTTCACAGGATGTCGGCATAAGAACAAAGGGTGCCGCTTCACGTGCATGGGCTCAGAAGAGCTTCAATATATTCGCTCGCGCAGATTACGGCAAGGGTGAAGTTGAATACGATCTCTTTGAAGGAAAATCAACTAAAGAAAAGAATAATAAGGTTATCGATAAGTTCGACGGTTTCACCATCAGAAACGGCGGAAACGATAATATGGCAGGCTTCTTCCGTGACTCTGTAAACCAGTCACTCGTTACTGACAGAGATATGGCTACACAGGCAACAAGTGAGTGTATTCTCTTTATCGACGGTGAGTTCTGGGGCATATATCAGCTCATGGAGAAGTATAACACAGACTACTTCAAGTCACATTACGGCATCAAGAAAAATGATGTTGCTTACATAAAGAATAACTCACTTGAGGACGGTTCGGATCAGGATCTCAATGACTGGAATTCACTTCTCAACGACATCTCAAGAAACGATATGAGTGTTGATGCTAACTACAGAAGTGTCTGCGAAAAACTCGATATCCAGAGCTATATCGATTACTTTGCAGCTCAGATATACTGGGCCAATCACGACTGGCCAAGCAATAACACAGGTGTATGGCGTGCAAATTCAGTAGATCCGGAAAATCCTTATGCAGACGGTAAATGGCGTATGGTTCTGTTTGATACAGAGTACAGTTCTAACCTCGCTGATAAGGTCAATGAAACAGGCCCTACCTTCAACAGCTTCAATCAGGTAAGCGGCGGAGGCGGCTTCGGATTCGGAATGGGCGGCGGCTCACTCAGCGGTTCATTCTCAGCTCTTATGAAAAACGCAGATTTCAAGAAGCAGTTTGAACTCAGCTTCATGGATATGGCAAACTATAACTTTGATACCAATAAGACCAAGAAAGCTATAGATTACTATAAGACAAACTACAAGCAGCAAATACTTGATACTTATAAGCGTTTCCCATCATCAAAGCATGTCCACAACGAGCAGACATTCGAGGAAGATTATCAGCTTCTTGAAACATTCTACAATACAAGATACAGTAACATTACAAGCATGCTCAAGACAAGCTTCGGCTTAACAGGGGAGTTAGGCAAGGTAACTGTAAACAATGATCCTGATAAGGGAAGCATTAAATTTAATACATTAAACTTAACAGAGGAGTCAACATGGAGCGGTAATTATTACGCAGATTATGATGTAACTGCTGTAGCTGTTCCAAAGGAAGGCGTAAGCTTCTCACACTGGGAAGTTAACGGTGCACAGCTCACTTCAGGCAGCACAACTTCACCTGAGATCTCATTCAAGCCTTCAGGCAATGTTCAGATAACTGCTGTTTACAGCGGTCAGGCAGTTCAGCCACAGCCAACACAACCTGCTACTCAGCCTCCAACAACACCTCAGCCGGCACCAACTACAGCACCGGCACAGACTCCAAGCAATGGTGTGATCGGTGATGCAACTCTTGACGGTGATGTTACATTAGCAGACGCACTTGCTGTATTACAGTATGTAGCTAATGGAAACAAGTACAAGTTAGAAGGTCAGGCAGCAGATAACGCTGACTGCTGTAACCGCGGCGACGGTATAACAGCTAAGGATGCACTTGCAATACAGATGCTTGATGCTAAAACAATAACTTCATTACCGTACACAGAATAATCGTTAAGCAATAATAATGATCCGTTTTCCTTATGGGAGAACGGATCATATTTGCTTTATTCTTCTATATAATTAGATACTAATAATTGCACCAAATAAAAGTTTGGTGCAATTATTATAATCTTTGAACATGAATAAGCATTATTATAGTCCGGACATTACTTTTTTTATAATACAAAGCTATTGAATTATAAGAAAAAATATGCTATAATAAGAGAAGTTTTTAAATATGAAAGGACAATTCTTATGGCAAAAGATCGAAATAATAATTTTGAGATTCCAAGACCTGTATTTCCTAAACGTGCTATAGTTACAGGCGGAATGCCTTACGGAAATAAGGAACTTCATTTCGGACACGTCGGCGGTATGCTCGTATTCGCTGATACATATGCTCGTTTTCTTCGTGACAGGATCGGTAAAGAAAACGTTATATTCGTAAGCGGTACCGACTGCTATGGTTCACCTATAGCTGAAAGCTGGAGAGTTAAATCAAATAACGGAGAATTCAACGGTTCACTTACTGACTTTGTTTCAAGCAATCATGAAAAACAGAAGAAAACTCTCGATGCTTACGGTATATCGCCAAACCTCTTCGGAGCTTCAGGAATCGGTCGTTCTAAGGAGATACACGCAGAGGTTACTGACTGGTTTATAAGCTCACTTTATAAAAAAGGTCAGCTGAACCGCATAACTACCATGCAGTTCTTTGATGAAAAAGCCGGTGTATTCCTTAACGGACGTCAGGTCATCGGTAAATGCCCGGTTGAAGGCTGTACTTCTGAAAAAGGTTATGCAGATGAATGTGATCTCGGTCATCAGTATATGCCGGAAAATCTGCTGAACCCTGTTAGTACGCTTACTGGTGAAACTCCTACAATGAAGCCTGTTACCAACTGGTACTTCAAGCTCAGAGACTACGAGGAGCTTATGAAGGAATGGGTAGCTGAAATGCAGAAGCGTAAGGACGTAAGACCTGTTGTTTGGAAAACTATCTCAGAGTTCCTTAAGCCACCTGTTATATATGTAAAACGTGAATTTGAGGAAAAGTATCTCACATTAAAGTCAAGTCTGCCTGAGCATAATTATCTTGAAGAGCCTAAAAAGCCTTCCTTCACTATAGAGTTCTCAAAGCTCTCAGACTGTGATGAAGCTTGTAAAGTTCTTACCGAGAACGGCATCCGTTACAGAACAGGTAAGACACTCGTTCCCTTCCGCCTTACAGGAAATATAGAATGGGGCGTTCCTGCACCTGTACTCGAAGGCGCTGAAGGCCTTACTGTATGGGTTTGGCCTGAATCCTTATGGGCTCCAATCTCGTTTACAGAGACATATCTTGAACAGATAGGTCACTCCCGTGATGAGTGGAAGGACTACTGGTGCAGTAAGGATTCTACTGTTTATCAGTTTATCGGACAGGATAATATATATTTCTACGGTATTGCAGAGCCTGCTATGTGGATGGCTCAGCAGGAATCTGATACAAAGTCCTCAACTCCGGCTGATGGCGAACTTCAGTTGCCTGTTATTGTTGCAAATCATCACATTTTATTCCTGGACAAAAAGGCTTCAAGTTCGGGCGCTATAAAGCCTCCTATGGCTGATGATCTTCTGAATTATTACACTCCTGAACAGCTTCGTATGCACTGGCTCGGACTCGGACTCGGTCAGCGTTCGGTAAGCTTTATGCCTAAGCCATTCAATCCTGATGCTGCTCCTGATGATGCAGATCCTGTAGTTAAGGACGGACTGCTCCTTTCAAATGTATATAACAGAATGATACGTACAGCATTCTATACAACTCAGAAGCTTTTTGACGGCGTAATGCCTTCTGCTGCACCAGAAGAGAACTTTGTAGCAGACGCTAAAAAGGCTGTTCTTGAATATGAAAGATACATGGCTAAATTTGCTTTCCATCAGTGTACATACGTTCTTGACAGCTATATAAGAAACGGAAGCAAGTACATGTCCCGTGCTTTAAAGGAGGACCAGTCCCCTGCTGAGGCTGAACAGGCATTAGCTAACCTGTTCTATATGATTAGGATCGCAGGTGTACTTCTTCACCCAATGGCTCCTTTTGGTACAGAAAAGCTTCGTGAATACCTTGATGTTGATGAACGCATCTGGTCATGGGATACTATCCTTGAACCTCTTACATTCTTTACAGGAAACGATCATAAACTCAAATTCCTGCCTCCGAGAACTGATTTCTTCACAAGACATGAAAGCCAGTTCGCGCAGAGTGAAGAATAAAATATGATATAACTAAAATAACCGTTCTTAGTTTTAAGAACGGTTATTTTTATATTTACAGTTGTTCAGCTATTTCGAGTACGAGTTTTTCAGATTTTTCCCAGCCAAGGCAAGGATCTGTAATTGATTTTCCGTAGATGTTTTCGCCTATTTTCTGAGAACCATCCTCAATATAGCTTTCGATCATGAGGCCTTTTACAAGCTTCTTGATATCATCGCTGTGACGCATACTATGGAGTATCTCCTTGGCAATTCTTATCTGTTCCATATACTTCTTACCGGAGTTTGAATGGTTAGTATCTACGATAAGAGCAGGATTTTCCAGATTCTTTTCGCTGTAAATCTGTGCGAGATTAATGAGATCTTCATAGTGGTAATTCGGGAATGACTGTCCCCTGTCGTTGACATATCCCCTGAGTATAGCATGTGCATACGGATTACCGTCGCTCTTGACTTCACAGCCTCTGTAGATGAAAGCGTGACGGTGCTGTGCAGCTGTTATTGAGTTCATCATAACAGAGATATCTCCGCCTGTAGGGTTCTTCATTCCGACAGGGATAGATACACCGCTTGAAACAAGGCGATGCTGCTGATTCTCAACAGATCTTGCTCCTATAGCAATGTACGCAAGAACATCATCAAGATAGCTGTAATTCTCAGGGTAAAGCATCTCGTCAGCCGCACTGAATCCGGTTTCGGAAAGCGCTCTGATGTGAAGGCTTCTTACTGCTATGATACCACTCTTAAGATCAGGCATTGCGGAAGGATTAGGCTGGTGGAGCATTCCCTTGTAGCCGTCACCTGTTGTTCTTGGTTTACCTGTATAGATCCTTGGTATCATAAGGATCTTGTCCTTGACTTTTTCCTGTAATTCTCTGAGTCTTAAAATATAATCAAGTACACTGTCCTCATTATCAGCTGAACAAGGACCTATGATAAGGAGAAATTTATCCGAGTCTCCTCTGAAAACAGCTTTTACCTCTTCATCTCTTTTTGCCTTTATTGCAGCGAGTTCTGCTGAAAGAGGATATTCCGCCTTTATATCATTAGGATGTGGAAGTTCTCTTACTATATTCATTGACATGGTTCATTCTCCTTTGAAATCTTTGTTAATCCAGTCTGTTCCGAAACGAAGCGCCAGCTGGTCTAAAAGAATTAATGCTGTAATACTGTCAACTACCACACGTGCTCTATGTATAATTGCCGGATCATGACGTCCCTGTATTTGTAATGTCGTATTTTTCATTGTATTAAGGTCAACTGTTTCCTGAGGCTTGTATATTGAAGGAGTAGGCTTTACTCCGATACGGAATACGAGCGGCATTCCATTTGATATACCTCCGAGTATACCTCCGCAATGATTTGTTGCTGTGTATACATTTCCGTCCTTATCTGAACGAAAATCATCGTTAACCTTACTTGCGCGGCTTTCTGAAAGTTCAAAGCCATCGCCGAACTCTACTGCCTTGACAGCCGGAATACTGAATAGTCCGTGAGAAAGCACTCCTTCAAGAGTATCGAACCACGGCTCCCCTACCCCTGCAGGAAAACCTATAACAGCGGTTTCAAGACGTCCTCCGACGCTGTCGCCTTCTGCCTTTGCCGCAAGTATCGCTTCATTCATAAGCGGCTTTTTATCATCATCAAGAACCGCAAAATCAAGTTCACTCAGCTTATCTATATCAGCATCGTAATCTATAAAATGTCTGTCCTTAACGCCGCCGCATGAAAGGATATGCGTTCCTATTTTAATACCATGTTCTGCAAGTGCTGATATAGCAATGGCACCTGCTGCAACTATTCCTGCTGTGATACGTCCGGAAAAATGGCCGCCTCCTCGGAAATCCTGAAATCCGTGATACTTCATCTGTGCAGTATAGTCAGCGTGTCCCGGCCTTGCTTTATAGGCAAGCTCACCGTAATCCTTGCTGCGTGTATCCTGATTCTCTATTATGAGCGTTATCGGAGTTCCTGTTGTTCTGCCGTTAAAAACTCCGCTTACTATGTTGACCTTGTCTTCTTCATGACGAGCTGTGGATATTGCTCCTACAGAACGTCTTTTCTCCATCTGTCTGCTTATAAATTCTTCATCAACAGCTATACCCGGGGCAATGCCGTCCAGTACAGCGCCGATCATTTTACCGTGGCTCTCTCCGAAAATGGTCACGGAAACACTTGAACCAAAGGTATTTTTCAAGATGATCAACTCCTAAACCTTTATCAATAACCTTACATATTCTACCATATTAGTGTGTTTTTGTCAATATTAAAGAAGGAAGTGTTAGCTTATATTACCACTAAAATATTGACTGTATAATCATATTATAGTATAATAAGTAATATTTTTAAAGGAGGAAAATATTATGGAAATCAGATATATCAATTCAGAAGACGATCTGACAGAAATCAGCAATATCTACGAGGAAAGCTGGAAATACGCCTATAAAGGTATTATCCCGCAGGAATACCTTGACAGTATCCCAAAAGGCCGCTGGGCAGACAGGATCAATAAAAACGGTATGAAAAACCTTGTAATGACCGAAAACGGAAAGCTTATCGGTACGGCAGGATTTTGCAGATCAAGATGGGATAAATTCAAGGAGTACGGTGAAATAGTTTCGATCTATTTCCTTCCCGAGTATATTGGAAAAGGTTATGGAAAGCACTTGCTAAAAAAGTGTACCGAAGAACTCAAAAAACAAGGATTCACAACTGTGCTATTGTGGGTACTGGAAGATAACATCCGCGCAAGACATTTTTATGAGAAGAACGGCTTCATATACACAAGCGAATACCTTGATGATAATATCGGCGGAAAAGAATTAAGAGAAGTTATGTACATATCAGAAATCAAATAACGATAAAACCCGAAAACTGCTTAAAGTTTCCGGGTTTTTTATTCATATAAATGTATCTATCAGTTTGAGAGTAAGAACATATCTGCTGTCATCGGTATCGCATCCTGTAACAGCTGTTATGTATGTTTTACCATTTTTTTCAATAGCCGCAATAAGGCAGTTTCCCGCACTGAGTGTAGTGCCTGTTTTCATTCCCACAGCATATTCGCAGTAATATGGACTTGACGGATCAAGAAGGTAGTTTGAATTCGTCCATGTAAACTCGTCACCCGATGCTACATTAACAGTTTTTGTAAAAGTACCTGTTATTTCCTTTATCTCAGGAACTTTAAGAACATATTCCGCAAGCACAAGAAGATCGTTTACTGTAGTATAATGATCCGGATCGTCCCAGCCGTCGGGAGTCACAAAATGACTTTCCTTCATACCGATCTCTTCAGCTGTTTCATTCATCAGTTCACAGAATCTGTCCGCGGCTTCCTGATCAGATAAGTCTTCTTCGGGAAATTTCTGCCTTGCGGTACAGACTGCGAGAGTGTATGCAGCATCGTTTCCCGATGCCATAAGCATACCTGTCATCAGATCATATACAGATATCTGCTGTCCCGGCTGTATATAAGCCATACTGGAATATGGACTGACAAGTGCTTGCTCACTTCCGACTGTAAATATCTCATCAGTATCAACATACTTAAGAACTGTAGCAGCCGTCAGGAGCTTTGTAAGACTTGCAGGAGCTGTGTGAGTATGAATATCATCGCTGAAAAGCATTTTTTCGTCATCCACAGACAATACCGCAGCCGAGCGATAATTAGGAGCATCTTTTAGCTCCGCTATGTTAAGAGAAGGATAATCTCCGTCACTGTGAGCAGCTTCGGCAATATCATTTATCCCCTGCTCTCTCGGTTTGGCTGACGCTGTTGTGGCCGCAGATGACGTGGTACAGACGGTAGAAGTACCGCTTGTTTCAGCGGTACTTACCGATGTAGTTACTGATGAATCGACAACGCTCTCAGTTTTATCTTTTTTATCATTTTTTCCGCATGAGGTACATGCTATCAACAAAGCTGCGATAATGAATGAGACTGCTTTTTTTAAATCATTCATCGCTGAATTCATGGCAGAGTTACCACGCTTAATTCATGCTTTTTGCAGTTTCCGATCGCTGCATCAGAGCCTATGACACACTTGCTTCCTGTGTTTTCAAGCTTATCAGCAAGTGCAAGAAGATCGGAAGGCTTTATTGAAAGCATAGTTTTACGTCTTGCAATAAGCTCATCTTCAGTTATTCCACGGAAATACAGACTATCAGCTGCCGAAGAAGAGGACGCATCAGAGCAGAGCGGTTCCTGCTTTGCAATTGTACTGATTATGTACTGGTCTATATTATCGGTTTCAGCACAGAACTTCCTTACATAATCAGCCGCTGATTTATAGGTATCGATACTTCTGCAAGGATCAGGATCACGGTATGAATAGTATACAAATGTACCGTTAGCGTCAAGAAGTGAACCCGCTCCATACGCTCCGCCCTTTACACGTACCTCATTCCAGAGATAATCAAGTGAAATAATATTGGAAAGTACCTGCCATACAGGACGCTCGGTAATCGTTCCGTTAAGTGCTATCGAAGCGTATGAAACTCCGGAAGGAATAATTATACCCTGATTTTCAGGAATATCGCATTTCATTGTGAAACCGTCGGCAGCAGGCGCCTCACCGACAGGAAGTGCATTGATAAGTGCAGAGAAATCATGTTCGTCGTCCGAAGTAATACTTACCGTAAGTCTGCTTCGGCAGAAGAGCTTTTTATAAAGTGTTGACATCTCAGCAAGTACCTTTTCTGCATTTTCATCAATGCCCTGCGAAAGGTCACGGAGCTTTTCAACGCAGGTGAATCCTGAGATATACTCATTAAGTGCACCCTCTGCTGAATTCCGAGCTTTAGCACGAAGAACTGCAAAAGAGTGTCCGCTTGAAATAACCGACTTTCTGCTGTATTCAAAGGACTGCTTTATCTTCTTCTTTAATGCTGCTGTGTCGTCGAATTTAAGATCAGTAAGAAGGTCTGAAGCGAGTTTAAGAGCTTCATCCGCATTGTGTCTCAGGAAGCGCATACCAATACTGATATAAGGGAAGCATACGGTCTTATCTTCCTTACCGCTGTATACTTTGGCCGAACCGCCGAATCCACCGAATAATGATGTGATGCTGCGCTGTATCTCAGCCGCGGACATTTTATCAGTGTGCATTTCTTTAAGGACTGAACACATTCTCTCAGCCATAAATATCTCATCAGGTGTTAGATCATTAGCCGAGAAGTACAGGGATGCTGTTATTATGCCTTTTTCTTTTGCAGGATGTCTTATTATCCTTATGCCGTCCTTTTCGGAAACATATGTCGGGGTTATAACAGGCTTTTCGGAAACCTCAGAAAGCGGAAGTTTTGGAAGTTTCGCTACATCTTCAGGAGCATCAGGCTTCTCCTGCCACTCATCAAGAAGCTTATTGATCCTTATCACTTCTGCCTTTTCTTCCGAGGACATTTTTTCCATTCTGTTGAGAAGTCTCTTGTTTTCATCCTCTCGTTCTTCTGTACTTAATGTCTTTGAAGGAAGCATATGTACAACAGCTGTGCCTGTCTTATCGATCATCCATTCTTCAAGAAGCTTCTCATAGTAATCGGTATCAAGCTTGCTTCTCAATGATGCAAAAAGCTCATCCGCACAAAGATACATAAGTGGATCTCCACCGTAAAGCCATGATGACAAAGCATTGATATTTCTCTCGAGTCCCTGAGGCTCGTCACCTTCACGGAATATGAATTCAAAACGATTTATAGCTGCGGATAGATCCTTTCTGTCTATGCCCTGAGAAACTATCTCTTTCACTTTATTATCAATGATGTCCTTCAGTGTATCAAAATTATCGGGATCGGTATTACTGATATGAAGCATACCATAAGGCTGTGATATGCCGTCAAGAACATCCATGCTGACATCAAGGCAAAGACCTGAATCAAGAACTGCACGCTTAAGCGGTGACTCGTTTGTACCAGTAAGAGCATAGGCAATTATCTGTAATGCAAAGATCTTTTCACGTTCGCTCCAGTCAGCAAGTATCTTAGCTGAAACGTAATGTGACTTTTTCTCCTCTGATTCATCAGCAGAAATACTGTAATAAGCCTTGTGCTCTGCATTCGGAACAGGCTTCTGCATAGGAATATCATGTACAGTATCATTTCTGTCGTAGCCTGAAAGATACTCGCCGTCGATCAGTTCAAGTACACTGTCAATATCAACAGGACCGTCAAGATAAATATATGAATTGGAAGGATGATAGAATGTGCGGTGATGTTCGATGAACTGCTCATAGGTAAGATCGGGTATTGAAACAGGATCTCCGCCGGACTCCCAGTGATAGCAGTTATCGGGATAAAGCGCTCTCAGGACTGCAAGCTCTATCCTGTTGTTAACAGAATCCATAACACCCTTCATCTCATTGAAAACTACGCCCTTGTAAAGAGGTTCGTCAGTTTCACTGCGCATTTCTATGTGCCAACCTTCCTGACGGAAAATGCTGGGATTCCTGTAGATATCAGGTCTGAATACGGCATCAAGGTATACCTTTGTAAGGTTCATGAAATCCGTATCATTTCTGCTTGAAACAGGAAAAACAGTCTTATCGGGAAAGGTCATTGCGTTGAGAAAAGTGTTCATCGAGCTCTTGAGCAGATCAAGGAACGGTTCCTTTACAGGATATTTTTCAGAGCCGCAGAGTACTGAGTGTTCAAGGATATGAAATACGCCTGTATCGTCTGAAGGCAAAGTCTTGAAAGCTATCGAGAATAATTTGTTCTCTTCTTTATTATTCATCCATGCAAGCTTTGCGCCTGTCTTATCATGAACCATTTCTATAAGTTCAGCGTCAAGTTCGCTGATATTTCTTATACGTGTAACAGTGAAACCATGTAAATGTTCATTAAGATTCATAAATTCCTCCGTGTGTAGAATTATGCATAATGCATTCCATAATATTTTATCATATTATTACAGTTTTGTCAATTTATTGCACCTGCGCAACATCTAAAAAGGTTAATGATCATTTTACTCACCTTTCACCTCTTGCATTAATCTGAAAAAAGTGATATAATATAAGTTGGATGCCTATAAAGGTAAATTACTAAAGAAAGAAGTGCATAAATAATGACAAAGATCACTATTTTTTCAGGATTTCTTGGTGCAGGTAAAACTACACTTATAAAGAAACTGATCAACGAGGGCTATAAAGGTGAGAAACTCGTTCTCATAGAAAACGAATTCGGACAGATAGGTATCGACGGCGGATTTCTCAAAGACGCAGGAATAGAGATCACAGAAATGAACTCGGGATGCATTTGCTGCAGCCTTGTTGGTGATTTCGGAAAAGCACTCGTAAAGGTGCTCGATGAATATAAGCCTGACCGTATACTTATCGAACCTTCAGGCGTCGGAAAGCTCAGCGATGTTATAAATGCAGTAAGAAATATCGATGCTCACGATGTTGAGCTGGACGGATTTACTACTATTGTTGATGCCAAAAAGTGCAAGATGTACCAGAAGAACTTCGGCGAATTCTTCAATAACCAGATAACATATGCAAGCTGCGTTATTTTAAGCCATACAAGCGGACTTACACAGGAGCAGCTCAACGATACTGTACAGCGTATCAGAGAATTCAATAAGGAAGCTCCTATCGTTACAACCGAATGGGATGAACTTTCAGGTGCTCAGATAGTTGATGCCATGACTCAGAAAAATACATTAAGTGATGAATTAAAGTCACTTCTTGAAGAAGAACATGAGCATCATCACCACCACGATCACGATGATGAAGAGCATGAACATCACCATCACCATGATCACGATGATGAAGAACACGAACATCATCACCACCACGATCACGATGATGAAGAACACGAACATCACCATCACCACGATCATGGTCCTGACTGCACATGCGGCTGCCACGATCATGACCATGAACATCATCACCACCATGCAGATGAAGTATTCACAAGCTGGGGTAAGGAGACTCCAAGAACATACACTATGGAAGCTATTACTGCTGCTCTTGAATCGCTCGGTGATGAAGATAAGTTCGGACTTGTATTACGTGCAAAGGGTATAGTTGCAGGCGAGGACGGTCAGTGGATCCATTTCGACTATGTTCCAGGTGTGCCTGATGTTCGTACAGGAAGTGCTGAAACTACGGGACGTTTATGCGTTATTGGTTCAAAGCTCAACGAAGAAGCTATAGCTAAGCTGTTTCTCGTTGATTAAGGAGGTTAAATATGCCTAATAATCAGGATGAATTCATTCCTGTCTATCTGTTCCTGGGTTTCCTTGAATCAGGTAAAACTAAGTTCATTCAGGAAACCTTTGAGGACAAAAGATTCAATACAGGTGAACGAACTCTCCTTCTCGTTTGTGAAGAAGGTGTTGAGGAATATGATTTTTCAAAATTTCCAAAAAAGGACTGCATAATTCTCCGTACTATCGAGGATAAATCGGATTTCACCGAGGCTAACCTCGAAAAACTGGTCCGTGAGACTAAGGCAGAAAGGATCGTTCTCGAATATAACGGAATGTGGCCTGTCAATGACCTTTTCGAGAACATGCCCGATAACTGGGGCATCTATCAGACTATGTTCTTTGCTGATGCCACTACATTCATGCAGTACAACGCTAATATGCGTAATCTTGTTGTAGATAAGCTCAATATGTGCGAGCTTGCAGTATTCAACCGCTTCGAGAAATCAATGGATCCTAATGAGTTCCATAAAATTGTCCGCGGAGTAAGCAGACGTACAGATATCTGCTATGAATATACTGACGGTCAGGTTGCTTATGACGATATCGAGGATCCCCTGCCCTTTGATGTTGAAGCTGCAAACATCGTTATCAATGATGAGGACTACGCACTTTGGTACCGTGATATAATGGAAGAACCCGAAAAGTATGACGGAAAAACAGTTTCATTCAAGGCAATAGCTGCTATCAATTCCAAGTTTCCAGAAGGCTGCTTCGCTCTTGGACGCCATATAATGACATGCTGCGTTGAAGATATCCAGTACTGCTGGATGGTAGCTCAGCACGATACATTTACTCCTACTCAGAAAAAGCACTGGGTATATGTAACAGCAAAAATAAAAGTACAGCGTCATAAGCTGTATAAGGGTAAAGGTCCTGTTCTGATCGTGACCGATATCAAGGATTCTGAAGCTCCCGAAAAAGAAGTTGCAACTTTCTATTAATAAAAAACAACGCCTGAGAACAATTCTGCTCTCAGGCGATATTTTTATGTTTTTTACTCTATACCCTTGTTGATAACAAGCTTTTTCAGTTCGATAAGATCAAATGCTGATATACGTCCTTCTTTAAAATTAAGATAAGGATATTCAGATACAAGATCCGCATTGAACCAGAGAATATCGCTATCCTTTCCGATAAGATAGTTCTGAAGTTTTACTGCGTCAGCAATGGAAACATCATTGTCACCGTTAACGTCACCATCAAGAATTGACTTGTCTCTCATGCTTTCAGGGATAAAGAACGCATTGCATTCATTCTGGAAAACCTGAATATACTGGCAATAAACTGAATCAGGTACAAATACCTTGCAAAGTTCCTCAGAAACATTATCTCCAAAAAGTCCGAGGTAAAGTGCATCATCCTCAGCAGGTCCATAGGAACTCAGAAGAGTGTCTACAAGCTTATCATCTTCTCTTTTGAATGTAATGTCACTCAGTGATGTGCATCCTTCAAACGGTTCAAAAAATCTTATTACACCTTCCGGGATAGTTATTTCTTTAAGCTCGGTATTTTCAGCAAATGCATCCTTGCCTATAACCTTAAGGCTTTCAGGTAATTCAACTGAACTAAGGTTACATTTGTCAAAGGCGTTCTTGCCTATTTCTTCAAGTCCCTCGGGGAAAACTACGGACATCAGTTCCGAGCAGTCACTAAAAGCACCTGCACCGATAGTTATTACATCATCAGGAATAACTACAGAAGTTTCACCGTTGAGATTGACAGAAGTAAGGATTCCGTCTGTGATACTGAACTCCGCTTGCTTTTCAGCAGAATCATTGTCCTCCGCATTAGCACCGAATGGTACTGCGGATAATACCATAGCCACAGATGTCATAAATAACAATATACTTTTTTTCATGTTAACACACCTCCATAGGAGCAGGTTTATCTCTGTAATTACATAATAACATAAAAACAAAAAGTATGCAATACTGTGCAAATAATTATATACATTTAACAATCGGATAGTTATAACATATGTGGAATGACATTTGAAATGATACGATTCAGACTTCAAAAGAACTGTCAGTCAGCCATAAATACTGCAAACGCTCTGTATGCGCTGTAAAGATCAAGCTTCGAGATTATCTCAAAAGGAGCATGCATAGAGAGTACAGGTACTCCGATATCAATAGTATCTACATTGAGGTTAGCTATGTAAGCTGCAACAGTACCGCCGCCTCCTGCATCTACCTTTCCAAGCTCTCCGGTCTGCCAGATAACGTTATTTGCGTCCATTAATCTGCGGATTCTGCCTGCAAACTCAGCTGAAGCATCAGATGTGCCTGATTTACCGCGGGCACCTGTATACTTTGTGATGCAAACGCCCTTATTTACGTAAGCACAGTTGTTTCTCTCATTTACTTCTGGGTATGTCGGATCAAATGCAGCATTTACATCTGCTGAAAGGCACTCAGATGCAGAAAGGACATCCCTGCCGTTAGAACCGAGATCCTCAGCTATATCCTCAATGAAATACTTGAGATATGATGAGCAGAGACCTGTATTTCCGTCGCTTCCTGTCTCTTCCTTATCTGTAAGGACTGTTACTACTGTATGTACAGGCTTCTTGCAGTCGATAGTAGCCATAAGTGCAGGGAAAGAACAGCATCTGTCATCGTGACCATATCCGCCTATAAGACTTCTGTCAAAGCCGACATCACGGGACTTGAATGCAGGTACAGCTTCAAGCTCTGATGAGATGAAGTCAGCCTCTGTCATGCCATATTTCTCAAAAAGTATATTCATTATAGCAAGCTTTACAGCTTCACTTGCTTCGTCATCCTTAAACGGACGAGAACCGATGAGAAGATTGAGATCTTCACCGCGGATGACTTTAGTTGCAGTTCTTGTCATCTGCTCTGTAGCGAGATGAGGAAGAAGATCCGTAACACAGAATACAGGATCCTTATCATCTTCACCAACAGAAACGGTTACCTTGGAACCGTCTGCCTTTACAATAACACCGTGGAGCGCAAGAGGTATAGTAGTCCACTGATACTTCTTGATACCGCCATAGTAGTGTGTCTTGAAAAGTGCAAGCTCATTATCCTCGTAAAGCGGATTCTGCTTAAGATCAAGGCGAGGAGAATCAATGTGAGCTGCGCAAAGGCGAACACCTTCACTTATAGGAGCGCTTCCTACGATGGCAGCGATCACAGCCTTTCCTCTGTTATTTCTGTATATCTTGTCGCCCTTTTTGAGTTTACTGCCTTTTTTATACTCAGTAAATCCCGCCTTTTCAAGCAGAACAATAGCTTCAGCAGCAGCTTCTCTTTCAGTTTTTGCCTTATCAAGGAATGTTTTGTACTTCTCTGCGAATTTATCACAGTCTGCAACTTCCTTGTCTGTTGTTCTGAAATAGCCGTTTTTCCTCTTAAGGAAAAGCTTTTCTTTGAGTTCCTTTGATGCGTTCTTCTTTTCTGACATTAATAATTACTCCTTTCGTCAGCTTTTCGCCTCTATAGTGCAGTCATTACGATTTCTGTACAAAAGCTTTATCTTATCAGACACCTCTTTTGAAATACAGCAGAGATTGTCTATACTGTCATTATTTGTGATCGTAAAATCAGAGTGGGATACAAAGAATTCCTCATTAAGCTGCGAGTTCATCCTCGCAAGAGCCTGTTCGTGAGTAAGTCCGTCACGTTTTATGATACGCTGTTCTCTTAGTTCGGCATCAGAAAGCACAGATATGATCAAATCGCAGAAATCATCTGCATGGCTTTCAAACAAAGTAGGAGCGTCAAGCAATATGAGTTTTTCCCCGCTTGCAGAATAAGCTTTTATCTGCTGGAGTATCTCCCGAAGGATATACGGATAAATAATGGTATTAAGAGTTTCAAGCTTTGCTTTATCTGTAAAGACGATCGAGGCGAGAGCTTTTCTGTCCAGCTCTCCGTCTGGACATAGGATGTTTTCACCGAAGAAATCTGAAAGCTCAGCAAGACACGGTGTTCCCTTTTCAACTACCTTGCGGGATACGATATCAGCATCGATAACTGCAAATCCGTTTTCGGAAAATTCGCGTGAAACAGTACTTTTTCCAGCGCCTGTCTGACCTGTAAGTCCTACGACCATCACACCTTCAAATATATTCATAATGCTATCACCTCAAATCCTGCGGCTCTGATAAGCCTGTTATAGACAGCGAGACCTACACCTTCCTTTGAAGGAGCCCTGACATAGACCTTTTCGGCGCCTATGTCGTCAAGTTCGCGTAATTTTGAAAAAATATAGTGTGCCTGTTCTGAGCTGTCTTTACCGTATGTCAGGAATCTGAAAGGAAAACCTTCCGCATCTGTATCGTAGATCAGAGTATACACCCCGTCGCTGTAATTATCAGATACATACTCTTTGAATTGTTCAAGTGTACCTTCAATAATGATTATATCAGCTTTCGGGGAATAATGTTTATACTTCATACCCGGAGAAGCAGGTCTTTGTCCCTCGGCGATATCATTGAGTATCGCAGGATCAATGACTACATCAGGACATATCTCAAGGAGCATCTCTCTTGTAATACACCCCGGCCTCAATATACGGATACTGTTATCGCCGTCGAATGAAATAACGGTTGATTCAACTCCGAATTCCGATTCTCCGCCGTCAACAACTGCGTATATCTTCCCCTCCATATCTCTCATAACGTGATCTGCTGAGGTAGGACTCGGATATCCCGATCTGTTTGCAGAAGGTGCTGCAACAGGCAGTCCTGAAATTTCAAGAAGGCGGTGCATTACAGGGTGAGAAGGCACTCGTATGCCTACAGTATCAAGTCCGCCTGATGTTATCATAGGAATCTTTTCATTTTTAGGAAGGACCATTGTAAGCGGTCCGGGACAAAAACGCTCCGCAAGCTTATATGCAAGCTCGGGAATATATGAAGTATAGTTCACAGCAAGTGAAAAATCAGATAAGTGAACTATGAGGGGATTATCTGCAGGTCTGCCCTTGGCGGCAAAAACCTTTGCTACAGCGTCCTCGTTTGATGCATCTGCTGCAAGTCCGTAAACCGTCTCTGTCGGTATTCCGATTATTTCGCCCTGATGAAGGATATTTGCAGCTATCTGAAGCTCTGCTTCAGAGCTGCCGAGCAATAATGTCTCCATAGCATCAGCCCTCCTGAGCAGCAAGCTTCGCCGCCTGATCTGCAGTTGCAAGAGCGTCAAATACTTCGTCAAGGTTTCCGTTCATCATATCTTCAAGACGGTAAATAGTCAGTCCTATACGGTGATCGGTAAGTCTTCCCTGTGGGAAGTTATAAGTCCTTATTCTCTCGGAACGGTCTCCGGTACCGACCTGCATTTTTCTTTCAGAAGCTATCTTTGCGGACTGTTCCTCCTGAAGAGCTTCATAGATACGGCTTCTGAGTATCTTCATAGCCTTATCCTTATTTTTGTGCTGACTTCTTTCATCCTGACACTCAACAACTACATTTGTCGGCAGATATGTTATTCTTACCGCAGATTCAGTCTTATTGATATGCTGTCCGCCTGCACCGCTTGCACGGAAATAATCTATTTTCAGGTCGGCAGGATTTATCTCGAGTTCAACTTCGTCAGCCTCAACAAGTACAGCAACAGTAACAGTTGAAGTGTGTATCCTTCCCTGAGATTCGGTCTCGGGAACACGCTGTACTCTGTGGACACCACTTTCATATTTTAATCGTGAGTATGCTCCTTCGCCCTCTATCAGGAAGCTTATTTCCTTGAATCCGCCCAGTTCGGTCGGATTAGCATTGAGCACTTCCTGTTTCCAGCCCTTGGCTTCAGCATACATTGTGTACATACGATACAGAGAATTGGCAAATAATGAAGCCTCTTCACCGCCTGCGCCTCCTCTTATCTCGATGATAACGTTCTTATCATCGTTGGGGTCTTTTGGCAGTAAAAGGACTTTCAATTCCTGGGTATATTGTTCTACAGCATCTTTATTCTCATCGTATTCAGCCTGAGCAAGCTCCTTGAAATCCTTATCAAGTCCACCGTCCTCAAGCATCTGCTTTGCTTCTTCAAATGAAGCAAGTGCTTTTTTATATTCACGATATTTTTCTATTATAGGAGTCATGTTCTTGAACTCCTTCATAAGCTGAGTATATAATCTGTTATCGTTAACTACCTCGGGATCCGATAATCGATTGCTTATTTCTTCGTATTTTTCTTCCATTAAAGCAAGCTTTTCAAACATCTGATCTACTCCTTATAAGTATGTATATTAATTAATATACCAAGCTTGCTATCCCTTTTCTTCTCTGCTAACACTTTTTATATTTTTCTCGATCTTATTCCGCGGGATCATGAATTCTCTGGAACAGCCTACACATCTTAATCTGAAATCCATACCCGAACGTATTACAAGCATCTCATCAGCTCCGCACGGGTGCTTTTTCTTCATTTTTAAAATGTCTCCGGGCCTTATATCCACAAACCATTCACTCCCTGCTGAAATTCGTGCATTTATAATTATACCCCAAAAAACTTTCTAAATCAATACGTTGTATGTATATTTTTTAAAATTTGTGTAATAACAATAAAAACGCATTGTAAAACATATTAAAGTCGCATAAAATCGATTGTTGAAAGGATTTATATATGATATCAAGTATCTCAGCAGATTTCAAGGACAGTCTGAAAGCAGAAGAAGCTGTAAACAAAGTAAAAAGCCGACTGATGTGGATATACTCGGCAAGTATACGTCCACAAAATCCTGACTCATCTGCGAAACAGCTATCAGGTTTTACTTCCGCTGTCGGACATGATGATTTGATAACTCAAAGAAACTGTACTGTCTATATAGTCGCAGAGAAAAGCTGCAATGATGATATATGCTCAATTCTGTCGAAAATGGGCGGAACTAACATCAAAGCAGCAAAATAAGTTGCAGCAGTCATTTTTATTATTTTTCCTGCATATCATCTGATATAACAATTTATATCGGAGGTAAAAAAAGATGTATATGCCCGAAGGAAATCTATACTATACTGATGAGAACAAAAGATTCATTTCGTCGATCGACGGACTTACCGAAGCAATGGAGAAAAAAATAATACTTGAAGCCCGTGTAAAGCTATGCACCGTTTCACACGATCTTATCGTGGATCTGCCATGCTGTGAAGGGATAGTACCTCGAGAAGAATGTGCATTAGGTATCAATGACGGCACAACACGTGATATAGCTATACTTTCCCGTGTAAGCAAGATAATCTGCTTTCGTGTTATAAGACTATCAATAGATCAATGCGGAAGAACTGTGGCCTATCTCTCACGAAGTGTGGTACAGCAGGAATGTATGGAACGATACGTAAGCACTCTTACTTCGGGAGATATCATCGATGCAACTGTCACACACCTTGAACAATTCGGGAGCTTTGTGGACATTGGCTGCGGAATACCTTCCCTGATACCGATCGACTCCATTTCTGTTTCAAGGATATCTCACCCCTCGGACAGATTCACATGCGGACAGCGCATTAAAGCTATAGTTAAAGGAAAAGAAGGCGACAGAGTATTCCTTACCCATAAAGAACTTCTCGGAACATGGGAAGAAAATATGTCCTTCTTTCATACAGGAGAAACAGTACCTGCCATAATACGTTCTATTGAAGAATACGGCATATTCGTGGAACTTGCTCCTAATCTTGCAGGATTAGCAGAATTCAAAACAGGAATGTCTCCGGGACAGCATGTCAGTGTCTACATAAAATCGGTCATTCCTGATAAAATGAAGGTCAAGCTTGTAATAGTTGATGTATGCGGAACAGACAGTGAAGATGTACCTATCCGTTACTTTGTCGACGGACAACATATAGACAGCTGGATTTACTCTCCTGAAGAATGCAATAAAACTATAGCAACGTTTTTCTAAACAAAAAAGCAGCCTTTCGGCTGCTTTTTATCAGAATGCGATCTGCTCTGCTATCTTGTGAAGATGAACATCATAGTCCTTAGACATTGAAAGTGCTTCCTGAATATCGTAATCAACGATCTGGCTGTCCTTGATTCCAACAACACGGTTTCCTATACCCTGCTCAAGAAGTTCAACTGCATAATAACCCATTCTTGTAGCTTCAACACGGTCTCTAACTGTCGGTGAACCGCCGCGCTGTACGTGACCAAGAATTGTAGCACGAGCCTCGATACCAGTCTTTTCCTGAAGAACGCTTGCGATCTCCTGAGAATGGCCAATACCCTCTGCAACGATAACTACGAAATTCTGCTTGCCCTTTGCCTTCTTTTCAAGCATAGTCTTTGCTATAGAATCAAGGTCATAAGGAACTTCCTTTGTTATAATATCAGTTGCACCGCATGCAATACCTGTATTTACTGCAATATGACCTGCTCCGCGTCCCATAACTTCAACTACAGAGATACGGTCGTGTGACTGTGATGTATCACGAAGCTTGTCAACAAGCTCCATAGCTGTATTCATAGCTGTATCAAAACCAATAGTGTAATCAGTGCAAGCTATATCGTTGTCAATAGTACCTGGAACGCCGATACAAAGCATACCCTCAGCAGAAAGGTCAGCAGCACCTCTGAATGAACCGTCTCCGCCGATAACAACGAGACCTTCGATACCGAGTTCATCGCACTTAGCCTTACCCTTTGCTACGCCCTCTTTAGTTCTGAATTCGGGTGATCTTGCGGTATATAACACAGTTCCGCCGTTATGGATTATATCAGATACGCTTTTTTCATCCATTTTTATAATATCACCTGTAAGAAGTCCTACATAGCCTCTGCGGATACCATATACTTCCATGCCCTTGCTGATAGCGGTCCTGACAACCGCTCTTATAGCAGCATTCATGCCGGGAGCATCTCCGCCGCTTGTTAATACACCGATTTTTTTGATCATATACTATTCTCCATTCTGAATATTTATTAGACTTGCTAATTTTATATCAGCAAAATAATTCCATACATTTATATTGTACTACTTTGTTGATTTATTGTCAAGTATAAATTCACTTATTTTTTCACTATCTGAAAAAATAATCCGTAAACTTAACGTTAAACCGTCAGATAAGACCTATCCTGTCAGCACCATATGCCTTTATCAGTTCTTCAAAGCTTTTTTCGTTAACTTCAAGACTCAGCTTGTTTTTAGGCATAACTGTCTTGCGAAGATCGGAAAGATAGAAACAGACATGAGTTTCTCCCCTGAACCTGCCGCAGATATCGGTTATAGCTTGCATATTCCCAAGTTGAGCGGACTCTGTTCTGATGCAAAGTTTCATGTTTCTGACCATATTTGTGAACTCATGCTCCTCTGCTATGACATTACACAGTACCGATACAGAATCATCTTTCACATTAACTGTACCTTTTACGAAAATTATGTTATCCGTATTCAGTTTGCTGTATGAAAGAACGTAGAGATCAGGAAATACAACAGAATCAACTTCTCCGCTGCTGTCCATAAGGTCCATAAAGCACATTTTTTTGCCGTTTTTTGCAGTATGAAGCTTTTTTGCCTTTATACTGCACATAAGCCTGACGTTATCTCCGTCCTTCAAAGTCTTTATCTTAGCGGTATTTGAAGTCTTAAGAAGCTCGCAGAGATATTTGTGTACAGACAACGGATCACCACTGAGATACATTCCGGATGCTTCTTTTTCAAGACTAAGCAGTTTACTGTGTTCGAATTCGGGAAGAAACGGTATTTTTTTACGGACGTTCTCTTCAGACACACCGTCCATGAAATTAAGCTGTCCTTCTATAACACCGCTGTAGGAACTGTTCGCATCACTCATTATGCTCTCGTAGTGTTCAAGCATCTGATGTCGGTTAAGGCCATAGCCGTCAAAAGAACCTGCTTTTATCATGTTTTCAAGGGCCTTCTTATTCAGTTCATGACCTTGTATCCTCTCGCAGAAATCATAAATATCCTTGAAATTGCCATTCATAGCTCTTTCAGCAATTATTTTGTCAGCGAGATTACTGCCGACGTTCTTTATCGCAAGAAGACCATAATACATGTTGATAGTCTTGTCTTCAGAGACAGAACTTGCAAAATTCTTCATACTATTATTTATATCAGGCGGCAGTATAACGATTCCTGCTGATCGGCAGTCATCGATATACTCGGAAAGCTTGTCTGTATTTCCCATTACGCTCGACATAAGCGCAGCCATGTATTTTCCGCGGTAATGGCATTTCAGATACGCTGTCTGATAGGAAAGATAAGCGTAGGCTGCTGCATGGGATTTATTGAAAGCATAGGATGCAAAACTTACCATTTCGTCAAAAATACTGTTTGCAGTATTTTCCGAAACTCCGTTCTTTACTGCACCCTCTACAAAGCTGCTTCGCTCTCTGAGCATAACATCCTGCTTTTTCTTCGCCATTGCACGCCTAATCTCGTCTGCATGTCCGTATGAGTAGCCTGCAAGCTTTCGGCATATCTCCATGACCTGTTCCTGATAAACCATTACTCCGTAGGTCTCACCGAGAATATCTTCCAGCATGGGATGCATGTATTTTACCTTTGAAGGATCACGCTTGTTCTGTATGTATATTGGTATAGACTTCATCGGTCCGGGTCTGTAAAGCGAAAGCATAACTATCAGGTCCTCGATACGTTCGGGGACAAGTTCCATAAGTCTTGCAGTCATTCCATCGCTTTCAAACTGAAACACGCCTGCTGTATCGCCTTTAGCAAGCATTTTATATACCTCAGTATCATCTATCGGAATCCTGTCTATGTTGAAATCAGGCTCAGTCTTGCGAATCTCCCGTACTGTATCACGGATTATAGTCAGGTTACGCAACCCAAGAAAGTCCATCTTAAGAAGTCCAAGTTCTTCAAGATATGTCATGGTATACTGCGTTACAACAGTTCCGTCATTTTTCTGGAGCGGTACAAGATCGCTGAGGGGTACGGCTGAGATAACAACTCCTGCCGCATGAACCGATGTGTGTCTCGGCATACCCTCGATCTGTCCTGCTACATCTATCAGTCTGCGAACGTTCCTGTCTGAATCATAAAGCTTGCGCAGGTCTTCCGAACTGTCAAGGGACTGCTGCAGCGTAAGTCTCGGATCTATCAGTTTTGCAGCTGCATCACATATCTGATAGGACATACCCATTACTCGTCCAACATCACGGATAGCTGCACGGGCTTTCATCGTGTCAAATGCGATTATTTCAGATACTCTGTCCGAACCGTATTTCTGTACCACATAATCCTTGACATGCTGTCTGCCTTCTATACAGAAATCAATATCAAAATCAGGCATGTTGCCGCGTTCGGGGTTAAGAAAGCGCTCAAACAGCAGATTGTACTTGATCGGATCAATACCTGTTATTCCCATACAGTAAGCACAAAGGCTTCCTGCTCCCGAACCTCTGCCGGGACCTACAGGTATGCCATTTTCCCTTGCAAATATGATGAAATCCCATACTATAAGGAAATAATCGGTATAATGAAGTTCTGAAATAATATTCAGCTCATGTTCAAGCCTTTCTCGTATCTGAGGAGTAATATTACTGCCATAACGTTTTACGAGTCCCTTTTCGCACATGCTGCGAAAATAGGCGTCATTATCTGTGACGCCTTCAACCTTAAATTTCGGAAGCTTTATACTGCTGTCGAAATTCATGGTAACATTGCATCTTTCAGCTATCAACGCCGTGTTAGTAACTGCTTCGGGATGAGAACCGAATAGCTTCATCATTTCATCCGCTGACTTGACATAAAACTCTTCGCCCTCAAACCTCATACCGTTGGGTTCTCCGAGATTCTTGCCTGTTTGTATACAGAGAAGTATCTCCTGTATTTTCGAGTCCTCTTTATTTATATAGTGACAATCATTTGTAGCTGCAAGAGGGATATCCGTTTCAGCAGAAAGGCGAAGGAGCTGCGGAAGGATCCTCACCTCTTCACCAATGCCGTGATTCTGTATCTCTATGTAGTAATTATTACTGCCGAATATCTCACGGTACTCTGATGCTTTAGCCTTAGCCGAATCGTAATCGCCATTTAGAAGAAGCTGTGGTATCTCTCCTGCAAGACAGGCAGAAAGACAGATAAGTCCCTCATGATATTGCCTAAGAAGCCCGATATCAACTCTCGGCTTATTATAGAATCCTTCTATGCTCGCAAGTGAGACCAGCTTTACAAGATTGCTGTAACCTGTATTGTTTTCACATAAAAGTACAAGATGATACGGCTTGGAATCCAGTCGCGGCTCTTTATCGAATCTGCTCCTTCTTGCGACGTAGACCTCACATCCGATGACAGGCTTTATCCCCTGCTTTACTGCTTCCTTCCAGAACTCCGCAACACCGTACATATTTCCATGATCTGTTATTGCAACGGCTGTCTGCCCGAGTTCCTTGACACGAGAAATAAGCTCTTTTATCCTGCATGCGCCGTCAAGAAGACTGTATTCGGTATGTACATGAAGATTTACGAACTGATCGGGATTCATTTTTCTCCTCCGCTTCGTATCTCTTCAGCTATTTTTTTAAGTTTCTGGAAACGGTGATTGACTCCCGAACGGCTTATTGGTACACTCAGATTATCTCCGATCTCCTGAAGACTCATTCCCGAGTTTTCAAGCCTCAGTTCAGCAGCTTCTCTGAGTTCAGCAGAAAGACTGTCCAGTCCGACAGTACGGTCAATAAGAAGAATATCCTCGATCTGCTTCATTGCAGCATTTACTACCTTATCTATGTTTGCGTTATCGCAGTTTGCGATACGGTTCACCTTATTGCGCATATCCTTGTATATCTTCACATTCATTATTTCAAGGGTACACTGTGATGCACCGATAAAGGTAAGTGTATCTTCGATAGATTCGCTGTCCTTGACGTAGACAATGTACTGTCCCCGCCTCAGAACTATTTTTGCAGTTACTCCTATATCCCTGAGAAGAGTCATAAGCTCGCCTGCTATGGATTCCTCAGGGCAAGCAAACTCAAGATGATACTCCTTTGAAGGATCATTTACACTTCCGCAGGCAAGAAAAACTCCGGCAGTAAAAACTCCGAGACTGCTTGTTGCGATAATATCCGAATTTATAGTCCTTGTGCCTGTACTGATATGATAGGCAGAAAAAACATTATTTATGAATACAACATCGTTGATATCATAAGTATACATTATACTTCCGTTTTTCCTCATCTTTTCCTGACACTTCAGCTCACGTTTGAAGATGCTCTTCATAAGTCTGCCAAAGTTCTCCGACGAGTTTGTACTCTCTGTCTGAAAGCAGATCCGCTCAGGAGTAAGGTCTCGGCAGAAAAGAAGCATACCGTAAAGACAAGCAAATTTTTTGTCCTTATCGTTTATACTGCTGCATATCTCTTCTCTAACTCTTCCCGAAAATGACATTTTTTCACCTCATTCAAAACTGTCCGCACACTTTACGCATGCGGACATCTTAATTTTTAATAGTGCTTGTCTTTAGTAATATCCCTGTGATACTTCTGGACCTTGTATCCCGCTTCTTCAAGATGTGCCGACATAAGCTCCGCAAAAGTTATCGAACGATGCTTGCCGCCTGTACATCCGAAAGCTATTACCAGCTGGCTTTTGCCTTCGTGTACGTACATAGGGATAAGATAGTCTATCAGATCTGTAAGTTTGGCAAAAGCTACCTGAGACTCCTCAAAGCCCATAACATAGTCCCTTACGCAGGATTCAAGTCCTGTATGATTTCTGAGTTCCTCGATATAATAAGGATTAGGCAGACATCTTACGTCGAATACCAGATCGGATTCGGTTGAAACACCGTATTTGAATCCGAATGACATCACCTTTATTGAAAGAGAGTCAGAACTCTTGTCAAGGAATAGTTCCTTGACCTGTTCCTTAAGCATTGATACGCTCAGATTTGATGTTTCTATGTAATAATCCGCGATCTCTCTTAGCTGTGAAAGCTGCTGCCACTCGTACTGTATAGCCTCGTGAAGATTTCCGTTAAAGCGCTCATCAAGAGGATGCTTACGCCTTGTTTCTTTATAGCGCTTTATCAGAACCTCGTCACTTGCTTCCGTAAAGAGTACCTTCACTTCAACATCTTTTTCGTTTTTAAGTTCCTGCCACGAGCGGAATATCTCAGCGAACATGTCTCCTGTGCGTATATCCACAGCAACAGCTATCTTACTTATGTTCGTTTCTGATTTTCTGCACAGATCAACGAATTTGGAGATTAGTTTCGGTGGTATATTATCTATACAATAATAACCGATATCCTCCATAACATCCATTACACTGGATTTTCCGGAACCTGACATTCCTGTTACGATCAACAGCTGCATATAAGCCCTCCGCTTTAATTCAGATTATTTTAGTATCTCGGGTTCGAGTTCCAACTGATAGCCTGTTTTTTCTTTTACTATCTTCTGGACTTTGTCACATAACTCCAATACATCAGCACATGTGGCGAAACCTTTGTTTATAACAAATCCACTGTGCTTTTCACTGACCATTGCTCCGCCGCAGGTCAGTCCCTTTAAGCCGCACTGTTCTATAAGAAGTGATGCATAGCTACCCTCGGGACGCTTGAATGTACTTCCTGCACTCGGATATTCCAGAGGCTGCTTGGAACTGCGCTTATGCATGCACTCGTTCATAGCTTCCTTGATCTCGTCAGGATCTCCCTCTTTCAGGCGAATAGTAACGGATGTTATGATATTATTCTTGCCTGAGAATACACTGTGACGGTATGAGAGATCCATATCCTCTGCATTGATACTGCGTATATTGAAATCGTCATCGATATATTCCGCAGAAACCACGATATCCTTCATTTCACTGCCGTAAGCACCTGCGTTCATGTAAAGAGCTCCGCCGATAGTACCTGGAATACCGAAAAGATTCTCCATACCTGTAAGTCCGAGCTGCTGTGCTCTTACACATGCTGCTGCAAGAAGAGCACCGCTCTGACAAGTCATCAGATCACCGTTTACTTCGATCTCGGCAAAATCTCCTCCGAAGAGAAGGATAACACCGTCGAAACCTTCATCAGATGCTAAAATATTGCTTCCTCTTCCGAGTACACCGTACTTAATACCATTATCCTTGATATACTTAAGTATCTCCTTAGCTGATTCAGCTGAATTTATGCTTATCAAAGCTCTGCAAGGTCCGCCGAATTTGAAAGTGATGTACTCACTGAGTGAACATTCAGGCGTAACACGGCATCCAAGCTTGTCACAAAGCTCAATTAATCCACTTATATCCAAAGTTATACTCCCCCTGAGAATTATTTATGGGTTATGTCAGAACGACTCGTAGTTTCTTACAGTTTCCTTGGGCTCTGACTCCATACCGAGTCTGTTAAGCAGCTCTGCTGCGGCATTGTAGCCCATCTTCTTCTGTCTGTTGTTCATAGCTGCAACTTCAAGGATAACAGCCAGATTTCTGCCGGGTTTTACCGGTATTGTCAGAGCAGGCACCTTGACACCGAGAAGAGATACAAATTCAGTATCAACGCCCATTCTGTCGTATATTTTCTCCGAGTTCCACTGTTCAAGCTCAACTACAAGGTCAAGCTTCTCCGTCATCTTTACGGCACCTATACCGAAAAGTCTTCTCGCATTGATGATTCCTATGCCGCGGAGTTCAAGGAAATGGCGGATATTATCAGGCGAACTGCCGACAAGACTGATGTTAGACACCTTTCTTATCTCAACAGCATCATCCGCAACAAGTCGATGTCCTCTCTTTACAAGCTCGATAGCTGTCTCGCTCTTTCCTACACCACTCTCACCTGTGATAAATACACCTTCACCGTATATCTCGATGAGAACTCCGTGACGTGTTATACGAGGAGCAAGATTGAGGTTGAGGAATGCTATAAGTCCCGACATGAAGTTGGATGTGCTCTCCTTGCTTCTTAAAAGCGGAACCTCGTATTCCTTTGCAAGTTCCAGCATTTCAGAGAAATACGGCAGCTCTCTTGTAATGATAAGAGCAGGCAGTCTCTGAGAAAAGAGCAGTTCAAGACGCTCTCTTCTTGTTTTCTCGTCTATAGTTGAAAGATAAGCGAACTCCATCTTTCCTATTATCTGTATGCGCTCGGGATTGAAATACTCATAGAATCCCATAAGCTGAAGTCCCGGTCTGTTTACATCGTTTTCATCGATCATTACAGTATCCGGTTCTTTGTGGATGTAGATGACTTCAAGCTTGAATTCATCAATTATCTTCTGTAATGAAACAGTAAATTTTTCAGCCATAATTAACTCCATTCCTCGGCGTTGCCGAAATTATTAGCCTATAACATACGACTGATAGCCGTGTGCTGCAAGTTCATCCTTTGCCTTTATAAGATCTTCTGTTGGTACCGAAGTACCTGATATACGTATGATCACATTGAAATCATCGAGCTTATCTCCGATAAAATCAAGCATTTTAACAGTCATATCCGAAGCGTTTCCTTCAAACTCATAAACCGTCCAGCCGTCGGAAACACCGTGACTTATCTCGTCGATGTCTATATTGACAACAACTGTGTTAGCTGTAAGCAGCATTGGCTGAAGTACATCTGCACGTCCGCAGATAACATCGGCAGCCGAAACTTCTATCAGCATACGCGAACCTGATGACATTATCTTGTCATACAACAAATTTGCCGCAGAAGTAAGCGCCATATACCTGTCACTTCTGCTGAGAGCAGGATCAAGCAGTTCAAGATCTGTCTGTCTGAACTGAGGGAAGACAAAGTCCGAACAGATAACCCTTTCAAATCCCGCTTCAGAGATCTCTCCCACTATAGCAGACAGATAGTTCTGCACAGCGCTGGAATAAGGAGTCGTCCACGGTTTTCCGCCTGCGTCGTAATCATCATCGATCCACATCTCGCCGAAATCATAGGTCTTATATCCCGTATCAGGGAAAGTGAGCGGCAGAATATTGTCTCTGAATGTGCTTACGACAGCAGCAGGTTTGTATCCTGCATTTTTTATGGCAGTTACTATCTCGTCAAGGGTTATTGTAGACTGCACCGCATCAGCAAGGTAGGTATCATAAACAGATGAAGCGTAATAGATATATCCGCCTTTTGCCTTAAGAGGCACTTCTACATACTCGACCTCGCTGCTTTTCTGGATACGTGAAAGAGCATCCTTTACAGAAGCAGTATTGACCATATCATTCGTCCTTAGTGCATATGCACGATACAGCTCAAATGTCTGTTTGTTCGCAGCCGCTGTACTCTGATCTGCACCCGAAGACTCGTCTGATGCTTCGTCTGTAGCTGCTTCAGTAGCTTCCTGTATGTCTTCACTGGTATTCAGTGCAGAAGATATCTTGTCTCCTGCCTTTTTTGTGTGATTGATTATCGGTTCAGCAACACTGTAGCCGATAAAAACTATTCCGCCGAAAAGCAGAACAGTAAGGCCTGTGGAAAAGAACTTGGCTACAGGACTTTTTCCGTAGTAGTTTTTTTCTTTGGTCTTATAGATTTTCCTTCCTTTGTTCTTTTGTCTCATTTTATTTCTCCTATGAAGCTGTTATGCTGTTTTATTTATTTAAGTGCATATACAGCCATTGATATTATGCCAAGATAAATAAGCATTGCAGGGAAGCCTCTGAACGAGGACGGTACCTTTGCTGAATTGAGCATTCTGTAGGCAGCTGTCAGTATCAGCGAGGTAATCACGAATCCGATACCTGCTTCAAGTCCCGAAAGGACGAAATCACCGAGGTGCATGAAAGAGGCATCTGCTCTTGCTCTATCCGTTATCGTGAAGAGTGTTCCCATTACCGCACAGTTGAAAGCCGATATGTGGACGTATTTCTTTATGCGGTCGAATAGATTTCTGCTGAAAAAGAACATAGCAGACAGTATCAAAGCATAAATTATGCTGATTATCAAAGTATAAATGAGAAGTGTCAGATCCCTGACGCTCTCAGGCAGAAATGCTGCAACAAAATACGCAGCAAATGATCCGACTGTAGTGAATAAGGTTATTGCAACAGCCGTCCACGTCAGATTTCTTCGGTTGTTTGCAGCTATAAAGAGCGTACTGGTTCCAAGCGCCTGATTCAGTATCAGATTAGCTGCAAGCAAAGCAATAAGGTCATTGACTATAAACATCAGGCATCCTCCTTATCCTTGTCTCTTTCAGTTGCGGAACGGAGTTTACGGAATATTCCGCTAAACAGTCCAAGAAATATGAAGCCGCCAAACGGAAGGCCGAGTCCGCTTATAAGCGTATCCATATCGACCATTCTGCTGTTTATAGTACCGTATGCGAAAAGTTCACGGATAAACGCAGTTATTAGCATTACTGCATCGAATCCGAGTATATACGATATAAGACTTATCATCATCCTTGACTTTTTCATCCTGAAAAATCGTGCTTCCGTCTGGAATACAATGAGGGAATTCACTGCAAGAAGCGGAAAATAGATGCCTATTCTCTCTACAACTCCAGGGAAGAATTCCTGTGCCGCAAGTTTTGCAGGTATGAATACAATGGACGAAATAACAGCATATATCATTATTTTGGCTGCATACGGCAGTCTTTGCGGAACAAATGACGATATTAGAACCGATACGAAAGTTATTGCAGAAAACGCATAAATAAGCGCAAGCGCATTTCGCAGCGTGTCACCGCAGATTATTACAGGTGAAATGACCATGAACGCTGATAATACAGTATTATCATTCCATAGTCCCTCTAAAATCAAATTCTTTTTACGCATTTATCTCTGCCTCCAGTTTTTCTTCATTCTCGGAAGCAGCTGTATCCTCTTCCTGTTTCTTTTCGTTCTCTATGCGCTTTTCGAGGTTCTTAAGTGCAAGAGCTACAGGTGTGAACAGAAGTGACACTATTACTATAGCGTTTTCTTTCGCCATTGTAAGAACAAGTATATACGAAACTATAGCTATGAACAGTCCGTAGAAAAAGGCGTAGTAATCCTTCTTAGGAGCTATTCTCTTATCAGCAACGATGTACACACTTGCAAACAGCACCATATTAGTTATAAGTGCATACTTTACAGAGGTGTGGAACGAGTCGGCAGTTGGCGAGAGTATAGACATTATGACCGTACCTGCTATAGAACCAATAAAGGCACCTGCTGATATATCACGTCTGAAAAGAAGTATCAGTGCTGATATTGCAAGCAGAAGCACATACGCCGAGCCTGTAGGACCTACACAGTTACCCATAAGAAGCTCAAAGTTTGAATACTCGAGTTTTCCGCTTACGTTGAAGGTATGACTGGCTGAACTTACAAGATTAGCAGCCTTCTCAAACAGTCCTGTATGGACATGCGGCTCTGTAAACTGAAGAGTCTGCGCTCTCCAGGATGTCAGCAGAAAAACATATCCTGCTGCTGCAGGAGAAAAGATCATGTTCTTTCTACCGCCGAAAACATTTTTTGCTACGGCAATAGCAAATACACATGCTATCACCATTATCTTATAGTCAATTACTGTCGGTACCATGAGAGTAAGTATCATTGCATCTGAAGTACAGGTAAGGTCATCCGCAGTAAAAGGTTTTCTCCTTAGTCTGAGACAGATGAATTCTGTAGCTGCCGCTGTTATAACGGCTATACCTGCTACAAAAGCAGACCTCGCACCATAATAGAAATATGCCATTATCTGTGAAGTGATAAGTGTTATGATTATATCAAGCCAAATGAGGCGTTCTTGTTTTGCATTTTTCAGCATCTTGTTTCATCCTTAATTTTATTGACTGCATCACGCATTTTTTCCGCTGTAAAAAGATAGCTTCCCGAAACGAGAACATTTGCTCCTGCTTCTTTAACAAGAACAGCGGTTTTGTCGTTTATTCCTCCGTCTACTTCGATATCAGTGCAGCACCCGATCTCGCTTATTTTTTTCTTCAGAAGACGTATCTTTTCAAGAGTTTCGGGTATGAAACTCTGTCCTCCGAATCCGGGTTCTACTGTCATTATCAGCACCATATCAAGTTCGTTCAAATATGGATAAACAACTTCTACAGGCGTTGACGGACGAACTGAAAGAGACGCTTTAACGCCGTGATCTTTGATGGCTTTTATCGTTTCTGATATGTCGCTTTCACTTTCAGCGTGAAAAGTAATTATATCCGCACCTGCATCAGCAAAAGCGCCAATGTATTTTAACGGATCGGTTATCATCAGGTGTACATCAAGTGTGATATCCGATGCTTTTTTGACCTGTTCGAGAACAGGCAGTCCGAACGTTATATTATTTACAAATACTCCGTCCATTACATCGAAGTGCAGCATATCAACTCCGCTTGAGCAGAGCTTATCGATCTCGGCCTTAAGATTGAGCATATCTGCACTGAGTACAGATGCCGATACTTTACAACTCAAATAATCACTTCTTCCATTATACACCTTTCCCCTGAGGTGTTATTTTTTATCAACCCATATATATTATATTATATATTATTTTCTCTTACACGTCAATATAGATACAATGATTTTTTTATTTATATTTGTAACAATATATTCATATTTTAATTTTACTTATATTTTAAGAAGTTAAAAACATATCTTCTAAATGTCAGGCACTAACTCCACAGCTTAATTTCTGCATTATTTAAGTAAAGTTTATGCACTATTCAGGCTTGACCTTCTTCAAATGATGTGATAAAATGTAATTAACATGAAAGATAATTTAAGGAGGATAAAACATGAATGTTAAACTTAAGAAAACGATATGCTCCGCTTTAGCTGCAAGTATATCACTCGTTTTCTCTTCCCCTGCCCTTATGCAGCCTGCAAACAGCACTATTGCAGCTGCTGAGATGCAGTACGAATTCGAGGACGGCAAAACTGGCGGCGGTAAGATCTACAATGAGGGCTGGAAAGGGAACACTCAGGAAGACGGTTCCGGCGAAGATATGGACCTTACCGGCTTTTCGGGTAAAGGATTTTCATACCTCGATCAGAAAGGCACTACAGTCAGTATAGATGTTGATGTGCCGCAGGACGGTCTCTACGAAATGGATATATGCTACTGCGAACCTTACGATACCAACAAAAAGGTCCAGTATCTGAATATCAACGGTGTTAATCAGGGTGAAGTCAGCTTTAGACACAATCTCAGCTTCTCCGAAACTTCAGGCGGTATCGTAAACCTTAAAAAAGGCAAGAATACTATTGAGTTCAAGGCTTACTGGGGATATACTTTCTTTGACTACATCAAGCTTCGTCCGGCGCCTGAAAATATTACAACCCTTTCTCCCGACAGAACTCTCTCAAACCCGAAAGCTTCTGATTCTGCAAAGAGACTTTTCAGCTATCTATGCGATCAGTACGGTTCTCATATCCTCGCAGGTCAGCAGGAATACTGCGGTTCTCACAATTACAACCTCTGGAACGATCCCGATAACTACATCAAGGATAACGAGAAAGAGTTTGAGTACATTGCTGAGGTGACCGGAAAACAGCCCGCCATCCGTGGCATCGATTTTCTTGTATATAATTCCGATTCCACATGGGATGATAATGCCGCAGAACGTACTATCCAGTGGGTGAATGAATACAAGGGAATTGCTACAGTAACATGGCACTGGAATGTTCCCTGTGCAAAGAACAGGACTGAACGTGCGTTCTATGTCGAATCAACAGGAAACACTCCCTTCACCACTTTCAGCGTTAAAAAGGCACTTACCGAAGGTACATGGGAAAACGAAATACTGCTGGACGATATAGACGCTATCGCCAAACAGCTGACTAAGCTCAAAGAAGCCGATGTTCCTGTCCTTTGGAGACCGCTCCACGAAGCAGAAGGAGCATGGTTCTGGTGGGGTGCAGAAGGCGCTGAACCTTGCAAGGAGCTTTACCACCTGTTATATGATAAACTGACAAATGAGTATGGACTCGATAATCTCATATGGGTGTGGACAGGTTATACCTACGAAACATCTGCTGACTGGTACCCTGGTGATGATGTTGTTGACCTTATAGGATATGATAAGTATAACGCTGTCGACGGCAAACCTAATCTCAGTTCTATATCTTCCACTTTCTACAGTCTCGTACAGAGTACCAACGGTAAGAAAATGGTAACAATGTCCGAAAACGATTCTATCCCCTCTCTTGAAAACCTCGTGAATGACAAGGCTGCATGGCTTTATTTCTGTCCGTGGTACATGAATTACCTTACAAGTCCGGAAAATAACCCTGCGGATAATCTTAAGGAGATCTATACAAGCGATTACTGTATAACACTTGACGAACTTCCCGACCTTAAGAAATATCCGATAAGTGAAAGCAGTCCTTCAACTGATACTCCAAAACCTGTAACAACACAGAAAGCAACTTCCGCAGTCACAACAGCGGTTCCTACAACTACTGTAATAACAACTACTGCTTCCGCTGCATCAAGTGATATTATATGGGGTGATGCTAACGGCGATAAAGATGTTACCCTTGCAGATGCACTTCTGATTTTACAGAATATAGCTAACTCTAAAAAATATCCGATAGAAGATAAATATGTAAAACAGTGTGATGTTTATAACTCGGGAGACGGTTTAACACCAATGGATGCACTTTCTATCCAGAAGCTTGATTCCAAGCTTATCTCCTCACTCCCGGAATCAATAATGAAATAGTCCTCCAATAAAATATTCAAAATGAACCCCGAAAGCAGTTTCTGCTGTTTTCGGGGTTCGCCTTTTTATTCTATACCTTTAAGATCAAAATCAGGTACATATTTTTCTGATGCAGATGACTTTTCCTGAGTGAATCCATTAAGTCCAAGCTCCGCGGCTCGTCTTACTACACTGTTATATTCCATTTTTGTTACACGTCGTCTAAGCTCAGGATACTCTTCGGGAATATGATCAAAGGGAGTGTACTGATTCATTATACTTACAAGTACCTCATCCGGGGAAGTGTTTTCAGCAATCCATTCCATGATCCTTATACTGTCATGACGACAGGAAGGAAGTACAAGATGCCTTATTATCGTACCTTTTATCAATCCGCCGTCGGAGTTCCATTTCAACGCCCCTGCTTGTTCAGTCATAGCAATAATGGCTTCGGATGCATATCTGAAATAATCAGGTGCAGATGAATAACGGGCTGAGATCTCTGAAGAATAATACTTAAGATCAGGAAGATAAACATCTATGTATCCGTCAAGAAAATCAATAGTCTCTTTTAGCTCGTATCCGCCGCTGTTATAAACTATCGGTATCGTAATACGATGTCTTACTTTATCAAGAGCCTCAATTATATCAGGTATGAAATGTGTCGGAGTAACGAGCTCAATATTATCCGCTCCCCTGTCCTGTAATGCCAGAAAAACATCTGCAAGCTTCTCGTTCGTCAGGAAAGCTCCGTAGTTCTCATTACTGATCACATTGTTCTGACAGAAAACACAGTGCAATCCGCATCCAGAGAAAAAAACTGTTCCTGCACCATTTTTGTACGAAATACAAGGTTCTTCCCATTTATGCAAGTCTGCTTTTGCGGCAGTAACTAAAGCTCCCATTCCGCAAAAACCATGTTGCTTAGTCCTGTCAACTCCGCACCGTCGCGGACATAATTCACATTTATTATATATTTCTCTACTTATTTTCTTTTGCAGCTTCATATATCACATCCGGGTCAATGTTGTTCCGTATACAATATACCGCAGACGCACTGAGCATATAACTCATTGAAATATTGTTTTTTCTGCAATATTCTTTCAGCATATCGTATTCGTACAGTGAAGTACGGCAGCTAACATTTCGGTATAATACTCTTCCGTTTGTATATCTTGTAAATTTCTTGTCATGTCTTATAGTAGGTTCGTTGCTCATTTTTATCCTCCATTAATACTGTATTTGAAAACATAAGTGTAATCCATTAAATTATTTTATCATATATATAACTTTTTGTCAAGCCTATATATACAAAAATCGGCTCCCGTGAAACACGAGAGCCGATTTCTTTAATCAGATGATCGATCAACTATGATCAATCTTCATTCTTCTTTCTGCGAACTGCAAATGCAGCGCCGAATGCAAGTACCAGTACTGCTGCCGGAACGCCTACTCCTGCAACGCCTGTCTTAGGAGCATCAGCCTTCTTTGTTGTAGCCTTTGTGGTAGTTGCCTTTGTAGTTGTAGTAGTCTGCTTAGCAGTTGTTGCTGTTGTAGTTGCGATAGCCTCGTCTATCATTGTGACTGTTGAGCTGTCGCTGTTAACACCTGTCTC
>AUXO012363648.1_pt1 | contig 65279 bp, 55 predicted proteins | sample 768731 | NCBI WGS metagenome assembly AUXO01 (sample SAMN02715735, study PRJNA202380) | gut metagenome | biome: sheep rumen | host: Ovis aries | place: New Zealand: Palmerston North
CGCTCTGCTGTTGTGTCGTTTTATTAAGATATTCCCCGATACATTTCTACTTTCGGCAGTGCCACAAACCTTGTATGAGGGTGTGCTGACGAGCGGTTCTCTGTTCGCCCGTCTAGGTTTCTCTGAATGTATACCAAACTTCGCAACTTATGAACACGGAATTGGTGGCTTACGGACGCTCTGCGAAATGAATTGGATTATGCGATGACGTTCCGTTCCTTTCCCTGCATAAATGCTTCGATATTCAGATACAACTCATCGACAAGGCGTGTTCTTGCTTCTACGGTTGCCCATGCTGTATGCGGTGTGATGAGCAGTTTTTCACTATCCTGAATCTCTAACAGTGGATTGTCTTTTTCCATTGGTTCGGCTGTTAATACATCGATGGCTGCACCGGCAATTAAATCTTCTTTTAATGCCTTTGTTAAATCTGCATCATTGACAATCGGTCCACGACCAACATTTACCAGATATGCAGATGATTTCATCTTCTTGAATGTATCATAGTTCATCAGATTCTTTGTGTATTCATTAAGTGGTGCATGAATGGAAATAATATCTGACTGTGTTAATAATGTATCAAAGTCTACCTGTTCGTATTCTGTATCATAGCTGTGACCACTGGCTGAATAGTATACCACCCTACAGCCAAATGCCTTTGCTACATCTGCAACGCCACGGCCAATTGCACCAAGTCCTATGATTCCCCAAGTCTTGCCTGCAAGTTCATGGAACAAATGGTCAAAATGCGTAAAGATTGGACATTTTGCATATTCTCCGTCTTTTACATATTTATCATAATATGCCAATTTTTCATACAAGTAGAACAAAATTGCAAATGTATGCTGTACAACAGACTGTGTGGAATATCCTGCAACATTTGCCACACGGATTCCATGTTCTTTTGCATACGCAATATCTATATTATTATATCCTGTCGCTGATTCTGCAATCATCTTTAAATTCGACGCTGCTGCCATTTCCTTTGCGCCCATAACAATCTTGTTAATTAAAATGACATCCGGATTCTGCTCCTGCAATGTTGCAATCACTTCTTCCTGTGGGCAGCGTTCATATACAACGACCTCTCCTAACTTCTCAAACTGCTTCAAATCCATATCTGCGCCTAATGTCTGCGCATCCATAATCACTATCTTCATTGTACATTCTCCTTTTTACATTAAATTTCTAAAATTATTATCTTACATCACACCATTTGTAAAGGTTCTTATCTTGTTATAACAACTTTTCCTTCGGAATCCAATAATGGAGTCACTCCTTCTTTATCATTAATATTCTTGATAGATTTACAAAATATTTCATTCGTATTGCTTTTCTGGTACAAATTCCCATTAGTTCATACCACATCTATTTAAAATAAAACACAAAAGGCTCAGATGCCCTCACATTTATAGTATGAAAGCACCTGAGTCCCCCGTTTATATTTTATAATCTCTTTCTTAATTCTTCGCCTTCTGCTTCGAATCCCGGCTTGCCGAGTAATGCAAACATATTGTGCTTGTAGCTTTCAACACCCGGCTGATTGAATGGATTCACTCCCAACATATAGCCTGACAGACCACATGCGAACTCGAAGAAATAGAATAATTCTCCAAGATAGAATGCATTCTGTTCCGGAATATTGACAAGAAGGTTTGGTGTATTGCCATCTGTATGTGCAAGAATTGTTCCGTTCATCGCACACTTATTAACAAAATCAACACTCTTACCTGCAAGGTAATTCAAACCATCTAAATCTTCATCTTCTGCTTCAATGGTAAGTTCTACGCGAGGCTTCTCAACATTTAATACTGTCTCAAACATAATACGGGAACCATCCTGAATGAACTGTCCCATAGAATGTAAATCTGTTGTCAAATCCACACTAGCCGGGAACAATCCTTTGTTGTCCTTGCCTTCTGACTCACCCATTAACTGCTTCCACCACTCTAATGTATAGTGAAGACTTGGCTCATAATCACATAAGATTTCAACAGACTTGCCCTTACGCAACATAATATTACGAAGTGCTGCATACTGCATTGCATCATTTTCTTCAAATGCATTGTTAATGCAGCGTGTTCTTGCACTTGCTGCACCTTCCATCAATGCATCAATATCTGCACCGCTGACAGCAATTGGAAGAAGACCTACTGCCGTAAGTACGGAGAAACGACCGCCTACATCATCCGGTACGACGAATTCTTCATAATGCTCTGCATCTGCTAACTTCTTTAATGCCCCCTTCTGTCTGTCTGTTGTTGCATAGATTCTCTTTGCAGCCTCTTCCTTACCGTATTTCTTCTCTAAGAGATTCTTAAATACACGGAATGCAATTGCAGGTTCTGTTGTTGTACCTGACTTAGAAATGATATTTACGGAGAAATCCCTGTCCCCAATCACATCAATCAAACCTGCTAAATATGTAGAACTGATACTGTTTCCTACAAAATATACTTCTGGTGCCTTACGCACTTCCTTAGAAACAGAATTAAAGAAATTATGTCCTAAAAATTCAATCGCTGCACGTGCACCGAGGTATGAACCTCCGATACCAATCACAACGAATACTTCTGAATCTGACTGAATCTTTTCTGCTGCTTTCTTGATTCTTGCAAATTCATCCTTATCATACTCTACCGGCAAATCAATCCATCCAAGATAGTCATTGCCTGCTCCTGTCTTTGATAACAATAATTCTTTCGCACTCTGTGCGACTGCTTTCATTGATTCTACTTCATGTTCATGAACGTAACCTGCTGTCTTTGCATAGTTGAATCGAACCTGTCCCATAAAAACCCTCCATATTTTATTAATTTACACAAAATCCCCCGTCAATTTCACAATTCCACCCAGTTTATTTTGTATGTTTCTATTTTAGTATATTAGTCTGCTTTTTTCAAGATAGGCACTCCCATTTTCAAAATATTTTACACAAATCTCATTCATTGTAATACGATGCTAAAATGTATGCAGACATACTTGACGATTCTTCTCATTCCTGCATTACTGCAAACAGATTTTATATTGTATGCATATGTACACTCTCCTGTATTTTTTTATAATTTTTTCGCAGCTTTGCAAATTCATTTGCAGATTCCCCATGCAGTTTACTAATCACACATGCCTGTTCCCGTATTTCTGTGCTATTTTCCAAATAATCCGCCAGTTCTACAATTAATGTGCGCAGTATCATTTTTTTTGACCATAAATGTGCCAATTCATGTAAAATGAGAATCGCCCCCAATATCAGAATTGCAATAAAACCTGCTTGTTTTGACTGCTGATATTCTGTAAGCAGACTTGCAATTCCTGCCAGTAGTGCCACGTATTCGAGACTGTTTGCAATAAGTCCCCACTGTCTAATCGTGAATCCACATTTCTTATCATTTTCAATAATCTTTTCCACAAACACATCTACGTTATGCACCATTAAATCCAGTTTTTTACAATTATCGTATCTTACAATGACTTGTTTTATCAAAGGTTCACTCCATACACCGTTGCGCACGTCGGCAAGCAAACGGGTACTATATCGAAACAGTATGCACCAAATGAGTATTGCAACGAGCCATACTCCCACAAATGCAAGTGTCACGAACTCCCCTCCTACCTTCTTTACTCTGACAATCACAGTATAACAGATTGGTCTTTTTTGTGGAGAAGAATCGTTCTACAAAAAAAGAGGCAAACTGCCACTATGTGACAATTTGCCATTCGATTTTTCTGATATTTTATAAAAATGTGAAAGTCTTTGTAGAAATTTTTTTGTTTTATTCAGTCAACTATTTTTAGCGATTGTGCATTTTGCGTTTCTAATATACGTAACGGATATTTTCGACCTAACATCTCATATTTCCCTACTCCATAAGTATGATATGGCAGCTTCTGCCAACGAATATATGGATACTTACTCAAAAAATTTTCAATTGCTGCAAGTTCTTCTGCTTTATCATTAAACCCAGGAATTACCGGCGTACGAACTGTTATTTTCTCCTGTGGATATACTTGTGCCAACCGATTTAGATTTTCTCGAATATGTATTCCACTTTTTCCTGTATATTCCTGATGTTTTTGGTCATCAACTGATTTTATATCAAGAAATATCTGATCTAAATATCGTGCAGCTTCAAGCAAACGCTCTGTAGGCACTTCTCCACACGTCTCAATTGCTGTTTGCATATATCTTTCTTCTTTCGCTCTTTTAAGAAGTGTAACTGCATTTGACTGCATCAACGGCTCGCCGCCACTTAAAGTAATTCCTCCATCCTCTCCATAAAATGCACAATCTTTCTCCGCAATATCCAAAAGCTTATCAATCTCCCAATCTTTTCCTACATGGTGAATTGCTCCTGTTGGACACACCGCACTATATGTAAAACATTTGCTGCGATATTTCATATTCAGATTACATTTTCCCTCCGAATCTACTTCAAATAGATTCTCTCCTTGCTTTTTACACAGTTCCATACATTTACCGCAGGCATTTACCCCTATACACAATTGCTTACGAAACATTGTCTCATGGAACTCATTTTGTGATTCCGGATTACAACACCAACGGCATCTAAGCGGACATCCTTTAAGAAAAAAAACGGTTCGTATGCCTTCTCCATCATGCAAACTGTATCTTTGTATATTAAATAAAGTTAATGTATCTTTCATATTTTAAATCACCTGCTGCTCTGTCCGCGCAATAATATCATCTTGCAAATTCTTAGACAACTCTGTAAAGTAAGCACTGTATCCTGCAATTCTTACAAGTAAATTCTTATAATTTTCCGGGTGTTTCTGCGCATCTTTCAATGTTTGTGTATTAATAACATTAAACTGAACATGCCACAACTTCAAATTTCTAAATCCCTCAATAAAACGCACCAACTTTTTTGTTCCTTCCTCACCTTCCACACAGGATGGACTCAGCTTAATATTGAGAAGTCTCGCCGCCCGATAATTATTATTCCATGTTTTTGTATGATAATTTGATGCAAGTATCGCTGTAGGACCATTTGTATCTGCTCCCTGCGACGCACTGCTTCCATCTGACAATGGTGTATATGCCTTTCTTCCATTTGGAGTCGCTGAAACCACCTTTCCAAATGGTACGTGACTGGTAAATGGAACATATCTTAGATCAATATGAACACCAAGTTCCTTTGCATATTTTTTTGCATAATTTCCTGCTTCTCTATCTAACAATAAACCAAGATCATCCGGTCTGTCCTCATCATTCCCATAGGAAGGTGCATGAAGCAACAATTGTCTAAGTGCTTCATTCCCTTCAAAATTATTTTTTAGTGCAGGAATTAATTCAGCAAATGTAACCTTCTTCTCCTCATATACTAAAGTACGGATTGCTGAAAGTGAATCAATCACTGTACCATACCCTATGAATTCAAAATAGCCTAAATCAATGCCACCTTTAATATGTTCTGTATGAATATCCTGAAGCTGATCCCGACATAATTTATGAAGTGCAGACCCTAGCGGTGATGCAAAATGATGTTCTCTTAATTTATTAATAACATACTGCTGTCGGAATGCATGTCGGATCAAATTCTTCTGTTGTGTAAGATATGCCTGCAAGAATTCATCAAATGTTTTGAAACTTTCCACACTTCCTGTCTCTAACCCTAACTGTTCCTCCCCATAGTGAAGCATTTTCCCATTATATAATGTCATCTCAAGCGCAGCTGCAAAATTAATATATGCACCAGGACTTGTATAGGTATCACGATTTGGCATACGACACTCTGCGCATCCAGAAACAGCGTAATCATAAGCTTCTTCCAAATCTGCTCCCTTTGATAAAAGTAATGGAATAACTTCCTCATCATTGATAATCTTTGGAAATCCCGAACCATCTTTTATCGTCTTGGCAATCTCCACGAAATAACGCTTTGGACTTCCCACATGAATTCGTGCAGCAAGATCCGGATAGTTCATTGGAAAATCACGCTTTGACTTTAGGATAAGATATGTAAGCTCATTGGTTGCATCTAATCCCTCAGAGGTTTGTCCACCAACTGTTACTGCCTCCCAATGCGCATATCCTTCATTAAAAGCACCTCCTGTTTCCGAAAGGTACAAATCTACAAATGCTGCCATCTCAACCCATACACATTCCAACAACTCCTGTGCTTCATTTTCCGTAATGATACCTTCTTTAATATCCTTCTTATAGTAAGGATAAAGATACTGATCCATACGACCATTCGAAATAATTGTTCCCGTCTTTTGTTCAATACGAGAAAACATTTGCACAAACCACTGTGACTGAACCGCCTCTCTAAAATTCTCTGCCGGATACTCTGGAACCTTTCTTGCAATTTTTGAAATTTGCTCTAACTCACGCTTTCTTATCACATCCTTTTCAGACGTTGCCAATCGTTTTGCTTCATCGGCATAACGATTCGCCCAAAGAACAATCGCATCTGCAGTAAGAATTGTTGCCTCAAGAAATGGTTTCTTCTCCATCTGATCTAGCGGACTATCCTCATCTAATCCATCTAGTTTGTCCTGCAACTCCTTACGAATCCCTTGAAATCCCTTTTTCAAAACGATCTCATAATCATGAACCCATTGTATCGACGAACGAAATGATGATGTTTCGTTAACAATAAATCTTGATGTTGCCTGAGAATCATCTAAATATGTAAGTTTTTTTGTATCCTCAGGTATCTGCTTTGAAAGTTCTTCATGATACGTCTTTCCTTTCCAATAAGATTCTATCAACTCTGCTACCGTATGTGCATCTTCCTTGGAAATATCAAATGGAGAACTTTCCCGTTCTGGAAGTTTTGCAATATTATATCCTAACGTATCTCCATCCAATTCCGGATAAAGAATTCCGTATCTAGCTGCCCGTCCGGCCCTTCCAACGATTAACTGATCCGGCTCAATACAAATTGAAGAATTTTCCGCATAGTGGTACAGTGCTTTTGCCCAACGTAATACCAACGGCTGTCCTTCTGTCTGTTTAAAACTTTCTGTAAAATATAGTCCACGTTCAATATCGATTTGTGGTCTTACCCCTCGTACACGTTCAATTAATTTAACTGCACGAGGATTCGTGTTATTCTTTTCATGAAACAGAATCCTTTTTTCCTGTTCTGAATATATATTATTTCCCATATGTATTTTCTCCTCGTAATTTTATTCTAAGCAGTTTGTTCATGAATTCTGCGCAGCAAACGCTCTCTATATTTATAAAATTCTTCTGTGAATTTAATATCCTTTGCATTTTCCTCAATAATTCTTCTTGAAAAATTCACTGGAATATCTTCTATTACACGACCAGGATGTTTACTTAGAACAATCACTCTGCTGCCAAGCAGCAACGCTTCTTCAACATCATGCGTAATGAATAGTATTGTTTTATTTGTATCCCACCAAATCTTACGGGTCATATCTTGAACATTCTCTCTTGTAAGTGCATCAAGTGCACCAAATGGTTCATCCATAAGAAGTACTTCCGGGTCATTTATTAAAGTTCTTGCAATAGATACTCTCTGCTTCATTCCACCTGATAATTCATAAATTCTTTTATCAGCAAACTCTGTAAGTCCTACCTTTTCTAAATACTGATCTGTAAGTTCCTCATATTCTGCTTTTGGTATACCACGCATTTTCGGACCAAACGATATATTCTTACGTACAGTAAGCCACTCATATAACGGAGGATTTTGAAACACAACCCCACGATGCCAATCCACTCCCTCAATTTTTTTTCCGTCAAGTTCAACTTTTCCAGTAGATGGTTTAATAAACCCAGCTAAAATTTTAAGCAATGTACTCTTCCCGCAACCAGAAGGTCCGATTACGCATATAAATTCTCCACGATATATATTGAAATTAATATTTTCAAGTGCTGTTATCTTCTTTCCCGCCTGACCTGTATAATGTAAGTTGACATCCTGTATTGAAATAAGCTCTTCATCATACCCAATGTTATGAACAGATAACAATTCTCCCATTGGTTCATATAATTGTTCTTTCCAGTTTTGGTTCATGCTCTATCCTTTCTCCAAATCTTATTCGGTTTTTACTGCGTCATCAAGATACTTCGTATTTATTTTCTTTTTAAATTCTTCAAGATTTAAGGCAGTTTTTATACTGTTCTGCTCTACAAGAAAATCTGCTGTTTTCTTTAATGTATCTGAAAGTTCATTATTTAAGAAATCCTGTTCTTCCTTTGCTGTCAAATATTTAAATTGTGTCAACTGTTCCGCCGCATCCTTCTGACTAATCTCTAATTTCTCTCCAATCTCCTTTGCTGCCTGATCTGGTTGATTTAAAATCACATCATTTGCCTTAATCTGTGTCTTAATATATTTTGTAACAATTTCAGGATTTGCTTCTGCAAATGCTGTGCGTACAACAGTCAAATCTGCTGTAATAATTCCTTTATTGGCAAGTTCTCCTGAATGAGTAATTACCTTACCGCCGTCTGCAATCAGCTTATCTAAAACCGGATACCATATATATGCTCCATCTATATCTCCTCTCTGCCATGCTGCATATATATTCGCAGTCTGTAAATCTATCAATGTGACATCTTTTTCCGAAAGTCCGGCAGCTCGAATCGCATTCAATAAACTGTAATGTGCTGTCGACGCAAAAGGCGTTGCTATTTTTTTACCTTTTAAATCCTTTACACTCTGAATTCCTGAATTTTCTTTTACAACGAGTGATTCTGCCTTTCCAATAATATCGCCAGTCCAAATAACCTGAAAATCCGTTCCACTTGATAATCCTAGCGCAGTTGGTGCCGTACCAAGTTCAGAAATATCAATACTACCTGCTGCAAGCGCAGTATTTACATCTTTTCCCGAATCAAACTTAACAATATTTACTTTCACTCCCAATTCCTGCTCATAATACTTCTCATACTGAGCAATTAAATCTCCATTAACCAAATCCATTGTTCCTATATTTACTACTGTTGCATTTTTTTCATTTTCCTTTGCAGATGTGCCTGTTTTGCATGCGGTAAAAGCCAAAACTGCTGATAATGCAAATGCAATTGTTCCAATTTTTCTTCCTATTAACTGAATTTTTTTCATACTGCCTCCTATCCATCACCTTATATCATCTGTGATACGATCTTTTTGTTTTATTATTTGTATTCATTTATTTGTTATTTCATATGTACTGTCTATTTGATTTATATTTAGTTTTTGCCCTTCCAATGAACCACATGGTTCTCAATCACACGAATCAGTTTATCTAACAATACACCTGTAATTCCCATAAGAATGACTCCCATAAAAACAATGTCACTTCTAAGATAATTACTTGCATCTAATACCAGCCATCCGATTCCAGCTGTAGCCGCAACCATCTCTGCTGCAACTAATGTTGTATATTCAACTCCCAACGCGGTTCTTAATCCTGTAAATATATCTGTCAGAGCTGCTGGAAATATAACATGAAAAAATATCTGTCTTTTATTAGCTCCAAGTGTATATGCTCCATTTATATAATCCGACTTAATACGTATAACTCCCGATACACAAGATATGTATACTGGAGCAAATCCTGCCAGATATAATAAGCAAAGTTTTGAACTCTCACCTATTCCCATCCATAAAACCAATATCGTGTAATATGCAAGAGGTGGAAGCGGACGATAAAATTCAATAACCGGTTCTAAAATCGCACATACTTTTGAATTATAACCACTGAGAAGTCCTAGTGGCACCGCTGTTATCACCACGAGTCCATATGCAATCAATAATCGTTTCATACTTGTAGCAAGGTGCATCCAAAGACTACTTCCTTTATATCCATCTGATACAATTTTAACAAATGCCTGTCCGACACTTTTCATGGATGGTATGATTGTCTCTGAAAAAATACCTCCTATGGTCAATACATACCATAATGCCAAAATTAATACTACCGTACCTACTGTTAGGCAACGCTCTATTGTTCTATTTGATGTTCGCATCAAATCACCCCCTAAATAAATTCATTATCAACAATGGTAAGTACCTCATCCAAAATGTCAAACGCCGCCCTTAGCTCTTCTCTTGTGATAATAAGAGGCGGTGTGATATTCAAATTATTTTCACGTCCAAAACAGGCAAATCCTCGTTCTTTTAAGAGACTTTTAATCTTTGCCATTTTAGCATCCTCATCATATCCATATGGTACAAGCGGTATCTTTTTATCCCGATCCTGCATCAGTTCCACAGCACCAAATAATCCTATATACCGTACATCTCCAACCGATTTATGATTCTTTTTTATATTTTCAAGCAATTCTCCAAAATATTTTCCCACTTCGTTTACATGTTCCAGAATCTTATGTTCACTATAATAATGAACACATGCTACCCCTGCGGCACATGCAAGTGAATGTCCACTATAAGTAAGACCATATAAAAATGTATGTGTTTCAAAATATTTTGCAATTTCCTTGCTGATTAAGATTCCGCCAAGCTGAACATATCCACAAGTAACACCCTTCGCAAATGATATGATATCCGGCTTTATTCCCCAGTTTTCAAATCCAAACATTTTTCCGGTTCTTCCAAATCCAGCCATAACTTCATCGCAGATAAGCAAAATCCCATACTTATCACAGAGCTTTCTCAACCCCTGCATATATCCATCCGGTGGAATAATAACGCCATTCGCACCTGTGATGGATTCTATTTCAATCGCCGCTATTTGATCTGCCCCTTCATACTGAATCTGATCTTCTAGCAGTCCCAGATAATAGTCTGAAGCCTCTTCATCATTTTTAAATTCAATCTTAGAACGATACACATATGGATCAAAAAATTTCAAAAATCCACTTGGTGCCGGTTTCTCAATTGCAAATCTTCTAGTATCCCCTGATAAATTGCCTGAGCCAAGTGTAGAGCCATGATAACTGCGGTATCTCGAAAGTATTTTATTTTTCCCGGTAAATGTTCTTGCCGCATAAATTGCAGCCTCATTCGCATCCGAACCACCACAAGTAAAAAACACTTTTCCGATATTATCCGGTGCCAGGTCAACCAACATTTTAGCCAACTCTGAACGTGGTCCTGAAGCATATGCCGGTGCTATATATGGGAGAATTTCTACCTGTTTTTGCACAGCTTCTATAATATCTTTATTCCCGTATCCTAAATTCACATTTGCCAGCTGACTGGACATATCAAAATATTTTTTTCCATTATAATCCCAAAAATAAATTCCCTCTGCCCTCTCAACCGGAGTTGCCTCAATATTCCCAGTCAACCATGGATGCTGATTGTATTCATGATCATATTCCATTACCTGTTCTCTTGTAAGTTCTGACATTCTTAAAATCTCCTTTTTCAATATTTTTCTATCTCTGCTATTTATCTAATATTCACATAATCTGTGATACATTTTACATAGCATCTCATCTGTAATTGGAACCGGATTATTATCTAAATTCGGATGATGACTGCGCCTTACTAATTTCTCTATATCCGCATCATCTAATGCAAATTCTTTTAATCCCCTTGTTAATCCAATTGCCTGCTTTAGTTTCCAAATCTCACCAATCAGTTCTTCTGCATCTCTATATCCTAACGCTTTTATTAATTCTTTTACCGACGGATGCTCTTGATTTATATGCAAAAATAAATCTATCGTCATACCACATGCTTCACCATGTGGTATTCCATATGCATTGGTAAGTGGAAATGAGCATGCATGTGATGAAGTCGTCTTTGGAAGATTAAAAGCAAGACCTGCAATCACAGATGCTTCTGCGGTCTTTTCCCGTGCCGCAAGGTTATCTGGCTCTCTATATGCAATCGGTAAATATGTAAGAATCGTACGTATTGCATATACTGCAAGTGCATTTGTCACAGGCTGCCTATTTCTACTCCAATATCCCTCTATTGCATGACACAATACATCAATTCCCGATGAAGCAGTTACTTCTTTCGGTAATGTAACTAAAAGATTGGGATCTAGAACTGCCTTTTGTGGATAAAACTGCTCTGAAGCTATTGGCAGCTTTTTTCCATACTTACGATCTGTTAATACACTAACCGAAGTTACCTCACTTCCCGTTCCTGCAGTTGTTGGTATGGCAATTACCGGTATGTGCGTTTGGGGAATCTGTTTTGTTGTACCGTAATACTCTCGTATATCCAAAGTTTTTAATGAAGCCGCCTTGCTAAGATCTAATACGCTTCCGCCACCTAATGCAACAATGACATCATTATTATGTGCTCTGATATAAGATGAACATCGATTCACTTCCTCAACGTCTGGATTTGCGGAAACATCAAAAAAGATATCTTCTCCGTTCCACTGTTGAAGTAACCGATTTGCAATTCCATTTTTAACCATACTATTTGTTGTTATCAAAATCGGTCTATGATAATCCAATATCATGGCACCAATCTTTTCTATACTTCCTATGCCAAAAATAATTTCTACCGGCTGTCTGTAATTCCATTCCATATATGCCCAAATCCTTTCCTCTAGCTGTTCGTTGCTGAATGAAGCTATCATATCCTACGGATTTTATTAACTCAATCGTAATTTATGAAATCGTTATCACTAAACGTAATTTCGTTGCAATCTGTGTCTGTAATTCCCATCATTTCATTTATATTTTTCATTATTTTATATAAAAAATAGTACTTTTTATTCTTTTTAAGAAATCGTTATCACTTAGATTTTATGCGGTTTTTCTATATTTATTATATTAAATATACCTTTTATTTTTTTAATAACTACAACAATTTTGATTTTATCAATTCATTAACAACTTAAAATACATCCTCTAAAGGCAAACATGTTTTCTTCTATCATTCAAAAAATGCCAGTGGAATTGATAAAACTCAATTCCACTGGCATGTTGATTATAATATTCATTTTTATTGTCACACATTTTAATCTTTGTAGAAAATTTTTTAGATATTTGCAACCAATTCTTTAATCAGCAACACAGAATTGTGAATTGCCTGCTTTTCAAATGTTGGGTAGTCCATCGTTGCACTGTCATCTGCTTTATCCGAAATTGCTCTTAAAATAACAAATGGAATGTGATTTAAGTAAGCAGCCTGTGCAATTGCAGCACCTTCCATCTCTGTACAATAGCCGTCAAAATTTTCTGAAATACGATTCTTTACTTCCTTATCAGAAACGAACTGATCTCCACTGACAACTCTTCCTACATGAACACCAATCTCCGGAACTGCCTTCTTACAGCTCTTCTCTGCCAATTCAATCAATCGCTTATCTGCCGGGAATGACAACGTATCCATTCTTGGAATCTGACCTAACGCATAACCAAATCCTGTTGCATCCATATCATGATGTAATACATCACTGGAAATAACAACATCTGCAATATCAATTTCTGCTTTTAACGAACCTGCGATACCTGTATTGATAACCGCATCTGCACCAAAATCATCCACAAGAATCTGTGTGCATACAGCCGCATTGACTTTGCCGATTCCGCTGCGGACAACAACAACATCCTTACCGCCAAGTGTTCCCTGATGAAATGTCATCTGCGCCTTTTCTTCTGTCTTTGTAACCTGCATTGCCTCAACAATCTGAGCAACCTCTTCATCCATTGCACCAATAATACCAATCATGTTTCATTCTCCATTTCTATATAATCGTAAACTATCTTTACGTTATCAGACAAGAACTCATTCCGTCAAGTCCCCGATAAAAATTTGATCATAAAAATCCCTGTCCTCTCCAAAACAATCCCATATAAACATTTCAATTTTCCCTGCGGTGTGCTATAATCAGTTGCAGTCTGCATGATAAAGAAATAAAAAAACGAAGCGTTGCAGATAAAACATGACAAATCGCTTCAGAATGGAGAAAAGAATGAGATATAAAACTTCTGGTGTCTGTTCAAGCGCCATTGATTTTGATGTCGTTGACAATAAATTAACAAATGTAAAATTTACCGGTGGCTGTAATGGCAATACACAAGGTGTTTCCCTGCTTGCTGAAGGTATGGATATTGATGAAGTAATCAGCCGTTTAGAAGGTGTTAAATGCGGCTTTCGTCCGACATCCTGCCCTGACCAGTTAGCACGTGCCTTAAAGCAGTACAAAGAATCTGAGATGTAAAATGGGTAGTGTTGCACGCTTTAAGCGCATATATATAGAAATAACAAGTTCCTGCAATCTGCACTGTTCTTTCTGTCAGGAGACATTGCGCCCTCCGCATTTTATGTCGGTAGATGAATTTGCACATGTCATCGCACAGATACGCCCATTTACCAATTACATTTACCTGCATGTTAAGGGCGAACCGCTCCTGCATCCGCATTTTGAAGAGCTTCTGCAAATCTGTGAAAAGGCAAATATGACGGTGAATTTAACAACCAATGCAACTCTGCTCTACAAAAATCTACCTGTATTGCTGACGCATCCAGTTCATCAGATCAATGTATCTTTACACAGTGCAGACGATAACGACTGCATTGATATGGACACTTATATTCATGAACTGTTTGACAGCTGCAATATTTTAACTGCGCAGACAGAAACTGAGATTTCGCTGCGACTGTGGAACACGAAAAAAGATCCAACCATCTTTGGCGAACGCAACTGTACCATCAAACGGCACCTCTATGTCAATGTTCAGTCACCTTTCGAATGGCCGTCTCTTGACAGCACATACTATAATGACCGTGGATTCTGTCAGGGTGTCAGAAATCATGTTGCCATTTTATGTGACGGAACTGTCGTTCCCTGTTGTCTGGATGGAAATGGTGTGATGCCGCTTGGTAATATTTTCACAACAGATTTTGCAGATATTATTGCAAATGAACGCAGCCAACGTATTGTAAAAGGCTGGCATGCCAGACGTGCCGTTGAAGATTTATGTGCGCATTGCAGCTTTAAGGAACGTTTTTCAAACAAATAAATTATTTCAAAGTTCCATTTCCGTATTTATTGTGTTGAAGCATCACAATAAATATGGAAATCCAAAATACACGCTCTATAATCATATATTGCTTTCTTATTTTCTAAATTATATCTATGCTTCAGAACGGAGATTATTATGAAACGAATTATCTTAACCGGTGGCGGAACTGCCGGACACGTTACGCCAAATATTGCGTTACTTCCTTCCCTAAAGGAAGCTGGTTACGAAGTATTCTATATTGGTTCTTATGAAGGAATTGAAAAGAAACTCATTACTGAGCAGGAGGTTCCTTATTACGGAATTTCTTCCGGAAAATTACGCCGTTACAAGAGTTTAAAGAATTTAACAGATCCATTCCGTGTCTTAAACGGATATCGGCAGGCACGTGCATTGATGCGTAAAATTAAACCGGATATTATCTTCTCAAAAGGGGGTTTTGTATCCGTTCCTGTTGTTCTTGCAGCCAGTCATAAGCATATCCCTGTTATCATTCACGAATCAGATATGACACCGGGACTTGCAAACCGTATCGCCATGCGTGGTGCTACGAAGATTTGCTGTAATTTCCCGGAAACCGTAAAATATCTTCCTGCCGACAAAGCTGTATTATCAGGCTCTCCGATTCGTCAGGAATTATTAAGCGGTAACCGTCTTGCGGCCCTTGATTACTGTCATTTCACAGCAAATAAACCTGTTCTTATGGTCGTTGGCGGAAGTACCGGTGCCGTTCGTGTCAATGAAGCTGTTCGTTCGGTTCTACCACGTCTGTTAGAACATTTTCAGGTCGTTCATCTGTGTGGCAAAGGCAAAATGGATGAATCTTTTCATAATATCGAAGGCTATGTACAGTTTGAATACATCAACCAGCAGATGCGTGACTTCTTTGCAATGGCTGATATTGTCGTATCAAGAGCCGGTGCCAATGCCATTTGCGAATTGCTTGCACTGCACAAGCCAAACCTTCTGATTCCACTTTCTGCCAGTGCCAGCCGCGGCGACCAGATTCTCAACGCCAAGTCATTTAAAGAGCATGGTTATTCTTCTGTTCTGGAAGAAGAAGACATCACACCGGATTCTTTATTTGATGCAGTCATGGAATTATATAACAACCGCACAACATATATCGAAGCCATGAAACAGAGCAGCCAAAGCAATGCCATTGAGACAATTATGGAGTTGATTGAAGAAACGAGAAAATAAATAGTTCCATTTTATTTTTAATCTTTAACGATTTAAATTGCATATAGGAAACCAAATGCATTTTCTCACATAAAATATGGAAATCTTTTAAATTCTAATAGAAAATAATGCACATAAAATAAGGACATCTGCCTATCACTAGGTAAATGCCCTTATTTTTTATACATTTACGAGTTTCTCAGACATCTTGTAAGATTCTTTAACTGTCGTCAAGTGAAGCTCTCGCCACTTTTCTAAGTTATTCTTTTCTTTCAGATTGATGAAGCTCTCGCCATCGTTCCTACTGCTAAATGGAATTTCTATGTGATATCTTCCTTTTCATCAAATGAAGCTCTTGCCGTTCTCTCAAAAGGTTCTATCTTATTCAGTCTGGTGAAGCTCTCGCCGCCATTCCTCCTCATAGATTCTTATCTTACGTTCTTATCTATCGCATCGTCGTTCAATGAAGCTCTCGCCATATCGCTCAATATCGAATAGATTCTAATGAAAACATATTGCAATCCGGTGAAGCTCTCGCCGCCATCTCTTAATTGTTTTCTTTCGATGTCTCTTTGTACTTATTATAATACACACCTTTGTTTAATTTGTCAAATACTTTTTTTATTTTTTCTTAATTGTTATTTAATTATCAATATATGATAAATTTATAACAATTTTCACATTTTCACTCTCTTTTGTCTGACAGTTTGTTTTCAGCCACTTTATGCTGTGTATTGTAATATTCCTGATTCCAAAATATGCTTTGATATGCAATTTTACCATGCTTAATATGCACTCGCATAATACGTACCATAATAAGACTTCCAGTATTCACCGTATATATGCTGCTTTTCTTGTACTCCGTATATAGATAAAATAAAAATCACTTGGCAGTGAGCAAGCTCCCTCCCAAGTGATTTTATTTTATCTATGCATAGCTTGTAGCTTAACCGAAGTATCTCTTTAACAATCCCTCAAATGCCTTGCCGTGTCTAGCCTCGTCTCTTGCCATTTCATGTACTGTGTCATGGATTGCATCGAGGTTGGCAGCTTTTGCTCTCTTTGCAAGGTCTGTCTTGCCGGCTGTTGCACCGTTTTCTGCTTCTACACGCATCTCAAGGTTCTTCTTTGTGCTGTCTGTTACGACTTCACCAAGTAATTCAGCAAACTTTGCTGCATGTTCTGCTTCTTCGTAAGCTGCCTTTTCATAGTAAAGGCCGATTTCAGGATATCCTTCTCTGTGTGCAACTCTTGCCATTGCAAGGTACATACCTACTTCTGAACATTCTCCTTCAAAATTTGCTCTCAAATCAGCTAAGATATCTTCGCTGACACCCTTTGCTACACCGACAACATGCTCTGAAGCCCATACCTTCTCTTCGCCCTGTGCGATGAACTTTTCTGGTCCTACATGACATACCGGACATTCTGCTGGAGCTGCATCGCCTTCATAAACATAACCACATACTGAACATACAAATTTCATAACCGTATTCTCCTTTTCTTTTCATATATATAATTTTCGTTACGACAGTCAATTTCTGATAATATCCGTGCATGAATCATATTGTATACACATCAGATTATCGCACTCACTGTTTTCTATGCTCTTACTATATCATAGTTGAGATTATTTGTCAATAATAATAGTAATCATTCCTATTTTGTTATTGATATTATATTATTATGATTCAGAAACCGTTACGGTCTTTTCTGATGAACAGGTGGATTTATCTCACTGTTTCATCATACAATCCGGACATGTTCCGTAGAAAAATGTTACGTTTCCATCTATCATTCCTTTAAAATTCGCCGCCGCTGCCCGGTTAAGGCTCTGTGCTTCCTCTATTCCATCCATGTCCAAATCTAATACGGCACCACATGTCTTGCATTGAAAATGATAATGCGGATGTACATTTCCATCAAAATGTACCGAACCGTCCTCACAAGGTACCTTGATTGCCTGCCCGTTCTCTACCAGAAAAGACAGATTGCGATATACCGTTCCAAGACTGATGCTCGGAAATTCTTTGATTACATTTGCATAAACAACCTCCGCTGTCGGATGATCCGTTCTTGACATTAGAAACTGTCTGATTGCATCTCTTTGTTTACTATGTTTGATTACCGCCATATTCATTCTTCCTTTTCTATTTCTATCAAATAATTCCGTATTCCTGCACATCCTTATCTATCTGCATGCAAAAATCTATGCAAACGCAGATAGTTCTGTTCCTTTGGGCAAGATTTCAATACCAAAAGATATAAAACAGGCATCTGAATTATATAATAATAGTAATTCCTATTATTATTTTAATATAAAAATAAGGAATGTCAATGACATTCCTCAAAACATTTTCTATAATATTTGTAATATTTTTCACTGGATCAATCCTTTATCTTACGTCAACCTACCAGCGAAATGCACAGTCACATGCATGGTCATTAATAACTCCAACTGCCTGCAAATAGGAATAAATCGTCGTCGAACCTACATACTTCATCCCTCTTTTTTTCATATCTTTAGAAACTGCGTCGGATAATGGAGATGTTGTACGCAGCATGTCATCCGTATTGACAATGACATTCCCGTCCGTAAATGACCATAAATATTTTGCAAATGTCCCATATTCCTGTTGGATTACAAGAAATATTCTTGTATTGATAACCGCTCCTTCTATCTTCTTGCGATGCCTGATAATTCCTGCATCATTTACAAGTTCTTCGATTTTCTCTTCGTTATAAGAAGCAACCTTTTCCGGATTAAATCCGTCAAATGCCACACGAAATGCTTCTCGTTTATTCAGAATAATCTCCCATGACAATCCTGCCTGAAAACATTCTAATATGAGCATTTCATATAAGTATGCATCGTCATAACTTGCCTTTCCCCATTCCGTATCGTGATATGCTACATAACGCGGATTCTTCATTGGAACCCATGCGCATCGTTTCTTATTATCCATTGGTGCTCCCTTTCCGTTCGAAATATTTTACGAAATTTATTATTTATTAAATAGCTCTATGAAATATCTTTATAAAGATTTGGGTATCAAAAGGTATGGCTTAAATTTGTATAACCTGACAACGCAATCCTATGAAGCAGTAAATAGGCTCCGGCAGTTATTTTCATTTCTACCAGAGCCTATATTTTCACTAAATATTACAACTATAATTATATTTCATTATTCTGCTCCCAAAAAAGTTATCCGCTTGAATAACTATTCTTCCGGAATCTCAGAACTTCCTACAGATGCTGTTTCTTCTAAGTGCAACAAACGTTCAAATGTATCATCAACAATATGTGAAAAATCTTTCAAACGTGTTACAAGTTTATCAATATCACCTTTACTTGACTGCGTACTTGATGATATTTCTTCTGAAATCTGTGAAAGTGTTGTCACGCCATCTACAATTGTATGATTTGCATTCATTACAGCTTCTATTTCTGTACTTGCCACATCCATACCTTCAACAAGTGTCTGAATATCCTGTTCCATACTTCTGTATCCGTCATTTACTTATTTGACTTTTTCACGCTGAATACGAATACTTTCAACAGACTTTTCAATACCCTGCTTTGTATGTTCTGTAACATTAACAAGTTCTCCAATAATCTGTGTAATCATCTCTGTTGATTTACGTGTTTCTTCTGCAAGTTCTCGAATCTGATCTGCAACAACGGCAAATCCCTTTCCTGCTTCTCCTGCTCTGGCAGCTTCAATCGAAGCATTCAAAGCTAACAGATTCGTCTGTGAGGAAATGGCAAGAATTGAAGATGTAATATCTGATACACGTCCTACTTCGTCTACAAGTTTACCAACTGTCTGCGAAATTTCTTCTGTATTCTGATCTACTAAATGTGACTGTTCTTCTAATTCATCTGAACTTGTCTTACCTGTCTGAATAATATTATGTAATTCTTTTACTGTTGCAACTGCTTCCTGTGTCGTTGCACTTGTATTTTCAAGGCGATCCTGAATCTCACTTGTCATCTGTGCCTGTGTCTGCGCCTGTTGTGCTGTTGTCTCTGAACCGTCTGCAATCGCACTGATTGCCTCTGAAGTATTATCTACATATCTATTGATTTCTGTAAAATGTGACATTACAGACTTAAATGCACCGTCTAACTCTTCTACCGTATTGCTTACTTCTCTTGCCACAAGTTCCTGCTGCGCAATCTTTTCTTCAATAACATGCATATCTTCTTTGCTATATGCTACCAGCAGTCTTGTTGTCTGAATACCACCATATGCACAGATAATACAACCCATTAATACAAGCATTGCGAGATTTAATTCACTATATGAGCTTCCTATTACAACAATCTGTATCATTTTCGCAACACAAATCGCCAAACTAACCTGTGATGCAAGCAAAATGACCTTCGTATTTAAATATACAATAAATGCCATGATAACAGGAAATACAAGAACCATAACTGATGCCGGCTGTGTAAAGACTAATACTGAATAACAGAATGTAAAATCTGAACACAAATATACCATTGCCTTCTTTTCCGTTGCATGCTTCTGTACATAATATATTGTATACACAATTGATATGCCATACAATACGATAAATGCCCAATTTGGCAAATCCAATATTGCACTAGGCTCTAATACTGCTACAATTGCATAAATAATATAAACTATAATCATAGTCGCACCCATAACACGGTTCGACCTTCTCCACTGTTCCGGTGTAAGTGCTTTTTTCGTCGTTAACATAATTCTATCCTCTCTTCCCTTATACGCATATTCTGTCGTAACCTGTTGATGCCCCGGGCTGCGTACTTATCTTTGTGTGTAATAAGTTCCGATTTTATTACATTTACTGATGACTTACACTTTTCTATTTATAACAATGCTTTCCACCCTATACTGTCTACTATCGCATCTACGCTTCCCCTAATCATATAAACAAAACTCATCATTCCAATCCTATGCAAATAGTATCCATTACCTTTTTATTATTTTATCATCTCCATTCTTCTGATACCTTGTTAAATCACACAATTTATTTGCGCCGTACCTCTATTCTTATCACATTTATATCATAATTATAACATCTTTTATCAAAAACGAATAGTATGTTTTTCCTATTTTTCTTTCATTTTTCTTAATAATTAAACGAATTTTCTCATTAAACTTATTTTTCTTATGTTTAACTATTTACTTTTTATTCTATGTAAGGGTCCGTACTGTATTTTTATACGGAACCCGGAGGTACATTATGCAAATGGCATTTTACCAATGTTATTTACACCACTACTGTACCTGTTTCAATCTATATCAGGCACTGGTCTATCTGGCAACTTACTCATATTAATCATTACTGCTTGTGTATAAATTATACCAGTGCATATTTTCTTATCCTTCGCAATCGCTTGATTTTTCTTTCGCTCTTTTCACTTTACAGCCTCGAAAAGGCGCAGCTTTGCTGCTTTTTATTCTGCTTCGGTGTCGCTTGATTTTTCTTTCGCTCTTTTCACTTTACAGCCTCGAAAACTCGCACTTCGTGCTTTCTCAGCTACTTCGTAGCTTTGTTTTCTCGCTAATGGCTTGAAAAAAATAAATGCCACCTTCGGTGTCGCTTCTTTTTTTCTGCGCTCATTATATCTTATGCAGCTCTTTTTAATTGGTGCTATTCGCCAAAATACATTGCAGGGTCTATCGGTTGTCCATCCTTTGCTAATGCAAAGTACAGATTTGCTCCTTCCTTCGTATAATATGCTGTCGGTGCTGCAACCTTTCCTAACAATTGTCCCACAACGACCGTATCGCCCTGTTTGACTGTCACATCTTTCATCAGTCCATACGTTGTTGTATATCCATTTCCAATGGCAACATCGATTGTAAGACCTGTCTCCTCACTATTGCGGACACCCGTTACAATTCCATTTGCCGCAACACCTACGTTACTTCCCTCTTCTGCGCCAATGTGAATTGCCGGATTGCATTTGTATGCCGCAAGTGTCGGAAAATATATTGTGCTGTCCATACTGTATTTTAAAATAATATCTCCTGCAACCGGTCTAAGCAAATGATCCTGTTCTCCAAATGTATATGCTGCGTCAATCGCCGCCTGCTTCGCTGTCACAGAATCTGAAGCCACATCTTTTGCCTTTTCCTGTATCTGCATTTCCTGCATCGTACTTTGCGGCTGCTGTGCCGTTACTCCGTCAGACTGTTCTTTCTGCTTCTTTTGCATACTCGCTCCCGCATTTGCAGCCTCTGCATCCATATCCGGATTTGAATTTCCTGCAATATCTCCCGGCAATGAATCCGTCACATCTTCCGTCTTTAAAGCCACATTGTTTTCTCCTGCGTCACTCAACTTCACAATATTATCTGTTGTATCACCATTCATCCGATGGACCACTGAATAAATTCCATATCCCAATGCAAAAATGACAGCAAATGAAATTATCAGGGAATAAATTTGTTCTTTTCTTAAACGTTTCATATTATCTCTATGCATACGAACCTCCTTATCCAGATTGCCAGTCTGCTCATATACAGGTTTTCATTCTATCTGAATCAGATATATGCTTACCTGCGGATGTTAGTATGTTTCCCATATTTCGTAAATTTATACGTGATTACAATATATAATCGCTTCTGTTTATAAGGCATCCACCGACATAATAATAACGTCCTTATAAAATTTATTTAAAATACTGTCATATGTATTTCCAAGTTCTGCCATAATATTTGCCGTATACAAACTCACTCCTATATTTTCTCCGACTCCCTTCGTCGTAATTTTTATATGATTTCCTTCTTCCGCCAGCGCAAAATTTGCAGAAGGAATCTTTAATATCTGTGCAAATTCTATTCCACTTAAAATCACATTTCCCACCTGTAATTTTAAGACCGTTCCATCCTGTGCCTTTGAAATAATCTGTATATTTTTCAACAGCGTTTCTTTTGGCAAACGCAGTGCTTCATACTTATCTGTTAATTTTTGAACAATCTCATTACGTGTCATTGTATTACTCTGCAAATACAAATCGCTTGCTAAGTCATCCTGACATGGTACTCGAATCAGATAGGGGTATTCTGTTCCTAATAACTCTTCACCGGATAGTGTTTCACCACTGCTGACCGGTGTATATCGTGCATCAATGAGCTGTCCCTGATACGTTAGCACCTGTCCTGCTGTTGCTGCTGCTGCCTGCTCTATCAATGCATATTTTCTATCATACTCCTTTCCCCACTTTTGTCTCATTTTCTGCTTTGTCAGATAAGACACTCCTAACTGTTCTCCATCCACCCAGGTTTCCGTTCCCAGCGCACGATACAGATTGGTTCGCAGTATAATACTCTCTGCTTTTAACAACTCTGGCTGTTCTGATTGCAGAAATTTATCAGCCAATACCATTTTGATAAATTCTTCAATATCATAATTCTTTGTTGTATGTGCATACTGTATCCGAACAAATTTCCCGGAAATCACATCTTCCTGCTCCGGCACCACCCCTGTTACTGTAAATGTAATTACCACCGGAACAATAATGCACAACCCAAACAGACATAATCCACGCATACACTTTCTTAATATATTTCTTCTAATCGTTCCATCCATTCACACACACTTCTCTCTATGACATCTTTACAATCACTTTTTGCAGACAACGTTTCTACTATACGTTCCAAACTAGAAACTTTATAATGTATATGCATTTTTCTCAAAGAATATACCAGAATCACAAACGCACCTTTCGTCATCCGAAGCATATAAAAACATCCCATCTGCATATATTCTTTGCTCTTTTGCAATGAATATACACAAATGGGATGTGCAATTACAATTTATTCAAAACACTCAGATGGCATTAGTCCATTGTTACATGAACCTTTTCTGACTTCCAAATATCCTGTACATATTCTTCAATTGTTCTGTCTGATGAGAACTTACCGGCCTTTGCTGTATTTAATAAGACTGATTTTGCCCATGCACTCTCATCTTTGTAACGCTCATTAATCTGCTTCTGTGCTTCTGCATAAGAACGGAAATCCTTCAAAATGAAGTACGTATCTGCACGTCTTCCATCCTGATTGTTCAGAAGGGAATTATAAATATCTCTAAACATTTCCGGATCATTTGGTGCGTACTTGCCATTGATGAGTTCCATCAATACTTCACGCACATCCTGATCATTGTTAAAGATTTCCATTGGATCATAGCCGCCTTCGTTCTCATAACGGATAACTTCATCCGAACTCAGACCAAAGATTACAGCATTATCAATTCCAACTTCCTGTACGATTTCTACGTTCGCGCCATCCATTGTACCAAGTGTCACGGCACCATTTAACATAAACTTCATATTACCCGTACCAGATGCTTCCTTAGATGCTGTTGAAATCTGTTCGCTGACATCTGCTGCTGCGAAGATAATTTCACCATTTGATACACGATAATTTTCAATGAATACAACCTTAATCTTGCCGTTGATTGATGTATCATTATTAATTACATCAGCCACATTGTTAATCAGCTTAATTGTCTGCTTTGCAATGCGGTAGCCGGCAGCTGCCTTTGCACCAAAAATAAATGTTCTAGGAACCATATCATAGTCCGGATTCTTCTTAATCTGGTTATACAGATACATTACATGAAGAATGTTTAATAACTGTCTCTTATATTCGTGCAAACGCTTTACCTGTACATCAAAGATAGAATCTGGATTCACATCGATGCCGTTGTGTTCTTTGATATATTTTGCAAGACGAAGTTTATTCTTACGCTTAATCTGCATAAATTCCTGCTGATATTTTGCTTCATCTGCATAAACTTCTAACTTCTGTAACTGTGACAAATCTGTAATCCAGCCATCACCAATCTTATCCGTAATCCAATCTGCAAGCAGCGGATTGCCATGTAATAAGAATCTTCTCTGTGTAATACCATTTGTCTTATTATTGAACTTCTCAGGCATCATTTCATAGAAATCCTTTAATTCCTGCTTCTTTAAGATTTCTGTATGAAGTTTTGCAACACCGTTTACTGAGAAACCTGCACAGATTGCAAGATGCGCCATCTTAACCTGACCATCATAAATGATTGCCATCTTACGAATCTTTTCCTGATTGCCAGGATATCTTGCCTTAATCTCTTCTACAAAACGACGGTTAATTTCTTCTACAATCTGATAAATTCTAGGAAGCAGTCTTGAGAATAGCTCGATTGGCCACTTCTCTAAGGCTTCTGCCATAATTGTATGGTTCGTATATGCAACAGACTTTGTTGTTACTTCCCATGCTTCATCCCATTCAAGGCCTTCTTCATCCATCAAAATACGCATCAATTCTGCTACTGCAACTGTCGGATGGGTATCATTTAACTGGAATACTGCCTTTTCATAGAGTTTACGAATGTCATCATGCTCTTTCTTATATTTGTCAACTGCACGCTGAACACTTGCAGATACGAAGAAATACTGCTGCTTTAAACGCAGTTCCTTACCTGCATAGTGGTTATCATTCGGATAAAGAACTTCTACAATATTCTTTGCTAAGTTCTCTTCTTCAATCGCCTTCTGATAATCACCTTTATCAAATGAACTTAAATTAAATGTATCAACCGGCTCTGCATCCCAGATGCGGAGTGTATTCACATTATTATTGCCATAACCTACAACCGGAAGGTCATATGGAACTGCATATACGGAACGGTAATTTTCCTGAACAAATACATCTCTGCCTGTTGTTTCATCTCTGTAAGAACGTACATAACCGCCAAATTTAATTTCGTACTGATATTCCGGACGCTTAATTTCAAATGGATTGCCGTCCTTTAACCAGTTATCCGGTACTTCAATCTGATAGCCGTCCTTAATCTCCTGCTTAAACATACCATATTTATAGCGGATTCCACATCCACAAGCCGGATATTCTAATGTTGCAAGGGAATCCATAAAGCAGGCTGCCAAACGGCCAAGACCACCATTACCAAGTGCGGCATCCGGTTCCTGATCTTCGATAACATTGATATCCATGCCAAGTTCATCTAATACTTCCTGAATTTCCTTGTAAGCCATGAGGTTAATCATATTATTGCCGAGTGCTCTACCCATCAAAAATTCCATAGACATATAATACACAATCTTTGCGTCCTGCTTCTTATATGCTTTCTGTGCTGCAATCCATTTATCAATAATAATATCCTTTACTGAATATGCGACTGCCTGAAACTTCTGCTGATCTGTTGCCTCATCAAGATTCTTACGGTACAACATCTTACAGTTGTTTACAATATTTTTCTTAAATTCTTCCTTATCAAATGTTTTGCTATCTGCCATGCAAACTCCTTTCCTCTTCCACGCCTCTTCTATATTTAGTATATAGACTTTTTTCGTTTTGGGGTATATTTTGTTTTACTGTCAATCTACTCAAGTTGTATAGATTTTATTATACACTTTTTCAAATTATTCTGCAAATATTCTGTCACTTTTTTTGTAATTCTAACCAACTTTTTTGATTTTAAATGTTTTTTCTTACAAAACATATAAATATTTCTCTAATTTTGTACAAAATAAATACAATAAACTTTTGTGTTGACTTTTATAATCGCAAGATGTAGTATTAATATAAATTACATGTAGTTTTAAATACTACATCATAAAGAGTTGATATAGAAATAAAAAAGGAAAGGGGAATTATTATGAAATCATCCATATATACAACCAATCATCGTTCTTATCGAAGCAATACACACAGCTTTACATTCCGAGATCCCGGCAGTGCCATTACCCATTTAATTGCAATGATTGCAGCAATTATCGCCGCCCCTGCATTAATTCAGCGTGCAGTTCAATCAAGTCATATTCTCAATGTAATCTGTATGAGTGTATTCATTTCGAGTATGATTCTATTGTATGGTGCAAGCACTGCATATCATTCCTTTGATTTGACACCGGAAAAGAATCTGCTCTTAAAAAAACTTGACCACTGTATGATTTTTGTATTGATTGTCGGTTCTTATACACCAGTATGCTTAATCGTTTTGCATGGTACAATCGGATTTGTCTTATTCGGAATCGTCGCAGGAATCGGACTTCTCGGCATTATATTTAAGTTATGCTGGGTTACTTGTCCTCGTTGGATTTCATCTGTATTGTATATTGCAATGGGCTGGGTATGTCTCTTAGCATTTGCACCGATTATTCGCATCCTGCCGGCTGCGGCATTTGGATGGTTGCTTGCAGGCGGCATTATCTACACCATCGGCGGTGTCATTTATGCACTGAAACTGCCTGTATTTAATTCGCTTCACAAGAACTTCGGTTCTCATGAAATCTTCCACCTGTTCGTCATGGCTGGAAGTTTCTGCCACTATATTATGATGTATGTGTATGTGGCGACGATGACAATGTAACAACTTATCAAACTGATTTTTCAGTATATAATTCAACCGAAAAAACACGGCTTCATGTAATTTCTTCTCATTACATAAAGTCGTGTTTTTGTTTGCTCATTTTTAATTATTTCTATATTTCCTCAAATTCTGCACTGCCACATCCATTGACATACACGCCATACGTTGCGCCCGTGAAACGTTTGCCCTTTACAAGACCTTCTGAACAGATACTTGTGACATCATCCCACGCTGCAATGAGTTCTTCATTATAGTAGAATTCTCTGTGTAAACCATCTGTCACAACCTTAAATTGACAGTCCTTCGTGACAGTACCTTCTTTTTTTACTTCACGCACATAACGATTATCCACATATTCCTTTACAAATACAGATGTTCCATCTGTACCGAACTTAATGTAGGTATTCTCATCATAATACAATGTTACGCCTGCATCTGACTGACCTTCTAAGCTATTTTCATCAGATATATGCATGGTATATGCAAATGTAAATGCAAAATCCGGCTGATTCTTTACAAGTACGCTTCGACATTCCTGTGTACACAGATCCTGTCCGCAGCCATTGATGGTAATATGCTTTCCATCCCATTCCGGAATATACTTATAATCTCTTGTTCTTGGTGTATAATAAACAATCTGCGAATGGTATACAGTTCTTAATGAATCCTCCTCTTCCTTATTATCCGGAAATGGCAGCTTTGCCATGTAAGAAGGGCCTTTGCCTCGATTGACAATCGGCCAGCCGTCCGGTGTCCATTCCATTCTGTCAAGACAGGTTTCTCTGCCTAACATACCCCATTTGTCCTCTAAATAACGAGAACATAAATATACAATATACCAGCGTCCGTCTGAAAGTCGAACCGGCTTCCCGTGTCCGCAGCACTGAATCGGTGCAATCGCATCTAACTGTGTCATAATCGGATTATATGGACAGTCTTCATATGGTCCCCACAGATTCTTTGAGCGTCCTACTGCAATCCGGTGTCCGATGCCCGTTCCGCCTTCTGCAAGAAAACAATAATAATATCCGTCCTTTTTGAGCAAATGCGGTCCTTCTGGTGCTCTTCCGGAATGTCCATACCAAATCATCTCCGGTTCTGAAAGAATTTCTTTCCCATCTTCAGATATTTCCATCATTCTTGCACCACGGTTAATTAACATATATCTTCTTCCGTCATCATCCGTAAAAATAGACGGATCAATGCCTAATACATTATGAATGACAGGTGTGTCATAAGGTCCCTCTGGCGTTTGTGAACTCGTAACCATCTGTGTCTGAATATATTCTGCATCATCATTATTGCGTAACGTCGCACAAATATAGAATCTGCCATTGTGATAACTGATATCCGGTGCCCAAAAACCTCTGCCGCCTTGTAAATGTCCCAAATGTTCCTTTGCCCATGCCTCATCCGTAACAGCATGTCCGATGACTTCCCAATGCACAAGGTCTTTTGAATGTGAGATTGGAATACATGGAAAATAAACAAAGCTGGAATTTACCATATAATAATCGTCTCCCACACAAATAATGCTCGGATCTGCATGCATTCCTCTTCCCACCGGATTTCTGTAACATTCTTCGTATGTAAAACCGCACCACTTTGCAAAATATGCTTCTATTTCTGCACATTTTTGTGGATGATTGTGTGCCAAATCGTAGGGTGTTTCCATCTGATGATTCGCCCACGTCGGATCCATATTACATTTTTCCACAAGATACTGTACCATCTCAAGACTTCCGCCCTGCACTGCAAAATGAAGCAGACTGTTTCCATCTTCATCACAATCCCCGATACAGAATCCATGATCTGTTAATTTTTTAACAGCTAAATAATCCCCTGCCTGTGCCGCAGCATATGCTTTTTTCGCTGCCTGTTCTGTCTTTTTGGTAAATAAATTCATACGACCCCCCTATTCTCATTCACTGCAATATGCCTGTTATGATACATCACATATCAAATATTACTTCGATAAAACAACGACCCAATAGCACGAACCGTTCTTTTCTTCTGAGATTCCATTTCCCTGATTTACATAAGAAGCATCTGCAATGGCTGCTGCATTTCCTTCGTTATTGTACAAATCCTGAACCGCTTTCTTTGCTGTGGCATTTACCGGTTCCACTGCAACCATCCATGCAAGTGTATCTATTCCGTACTGACTCTGCAGCTCCTGTGCTTTTGCAGTACAGAATGTGTTGAGATCTGTCTCGGTTGTCTCATAAATGTCCTTTGCGAACTGAATGGCAAGCTGTTCTGTCGTCTCATCTGCGATTACTTCTCCTATGCCTGCTGCAGCACGCTTATGATTGATTTCCTGATAACACGTTGTCTGTAATTCTGAGATACTTTTTTGTGTCTGCTTCTGCGCCGTGTTATTATCTGTTCCACCTGCTGCCTGTGTTGTGATAACTTCATCTGATACAACATCTTCGCTTCCTGAACCCTGCTGTTTCATTGCGCTTGACACCAGATACGCTACCGTCGCTACCACACATAATGCAATCAGGATTCCTGATATAACCTTACTTCTTTTGTGATAACGGATAACCTTTTTCTTACTGCGAACTTTTTGTGCAATTTCTTTGCTGTGCAACATTGCCTGCAGCTTTTCTTCCGTTGCCTGAGTATCTTTCGCATATACATACAGATAATAAAACAGGTCACGACAGTTCTGAATTCTATCCTGCGCAGACACCTTTAATCCCTGCATAATTACCATCGCTTCAACCGGTGTCAATCCATTTGCAAGGGCTGATAACGGCTGTAATGTATCATTCTTGCTTCTGTCTGTACTCTTTGGCGGCACCTTACCTGTCAGTACATAATATATCGTTGCACACAATGCATACACATCGGTACTTGTCCCTGCATCTCTTCCCTGATATTGCTCAATCGGAGAATATCCATTTTTAATATAAATGTCATCTGAGTTGTTAAAATCGGACTTTACCGTTCCAAAGTCAATAAGTTTCACAGAATGATCGTCCGTCAGTACAATATTATCCGGACTGATATCACGGTGCAGCATCCCCTCGTCATGCAGATTCGCAAGTGCTTTAATTACCGGCATGAATAATTCGAGTGCTTGTGTTCCAGGCATCAGTCCGTTCTTTTTCACCATTTGACTAAGAGACTGCCCCTCTAAATATTCCATAACAATATAGGCAGTGTCATTTTCCATAAAATACTCTTTAACGGTGACGATTCCGCTATTCTTTTCAAAGACTGCCATTGCACGTGCTTCGCTTAAGAAATCCGTTTTCATTGCCTCAAATTCACGCACATACGTCGGATTCGTAATCTGAATCGTACCATCTTCATTTCTGGTTGCATTCCGCTTCGGATACAACTCTTTGATTGCCACACGTGTACGAAGTACAAGGTCCAGACCGATATATGTAATACCAAATCCGCCCTGTCCTAACACTTTACCAATGACATATTTACCATTTAACATCGTTCCTAACGGCAATGCTGTTTCATTTGTATATTGTCCTTCTTCAAATCCACACAGCTTACAGACACCGTTTTCCCCGCGTCCCTCTCGCATACAGCCGGGACATAATTTCAATACTTCCTCCATCTTTGCTCCTATCTGTGATTACACTTCCCAACGAAATGTTTCATTGCACAATGGCATAAATAACAGACGTGTCTGTCCGACTTCAATCACATCCCGTTCCTGCAGCTGTACACTCTGCAGCAATGGATTGCCATTGACATAAATGATTCCATCGCCACCGCCATCAATCAGAAAATACTTCATATTTCTTGGATCAAACATCACGGTTGCATGATTCTCACGGCTGACTGCCTTGTCATTTGCAAGACAGATGTGATTGCTGCTTGTCCGTCCAATCGAATTTTTTCCAGCTACCAATCTGTAATCTTTTCCTTTTTCCTGTCCATCTAATACAATGAGCCACCCTACAACCGGTTCTAATGCCTGATTGGACAACCCCTGATATGCACTGACACGCATCGTTTCATTTTCTTCTGATACTGTTTCTGCCGGCTGTGACGTACGTGGCTGTACCACATTTCTATGAACCGGTGCATATTGTCTTACCGATTTCTCTGTTTCACCCTCACCGGTCATGTATGAACTTGCCTTTTCTGTTTCTCCTTCATCTGCTGCATACGAACTTGCCTTTTCCGTCTCGCCCTCGTCTGCTGCATACGAACTTGCCTTTTCCGTTTCGCCCTCGTCTGCTGCATACGAACTTGCCTTTTCTGTCTCGCCCTCGTCGGCTGCGTACGAACTTGCTTTTTCTGTTTCATCTGCATCAAAGTAATGTTTATCGCTTATATTTTCTTCTACATTCCGTTTAAAAATATTTTTGCGAAAAGGTCCTTTTTTCGCACAATTTGGACATTCTGCGAACTTATTTTTGTCATAATAACGCTTACATTTATCACAATATACTGGTATGATTTCCATTGATTTTCTCCTCCGTTTTTTCTTAATAGATATTATCCACTCTCAATCCTTACAAAAAATCTACAACAAGACATGTCACATTGTCAACGCCTCCTAAAGACAATGCATAATCCACTAAAGATTTTGCATAACTGTTTTCCGCATGACTATCCCGCAAAATTCGCTCAATATCCGTATCATTGCATAAATCCGTCAATCCATCACTGCAAATCAACAGCCTGTCTCCCGTATGAATTCTATGTTGTCCACGGGATATCATGCGGTAATTTTCTCCAAAGAAACGTGTAATCACATGCCACTCTCTCTTTGTCTTTGCCTCTTCTTCCGTCATAATCTTCTGATTAATCCATCCCTGTGCAATCGAATGGTCTTCTGTCAGACGAAGCAGTGTTTCATTATGATATAAATAGATTCTGCTGTCTCCAACATAATATGGATAAACCATCCCCTCTTTGTAGACAATGACCGAAGCAGTTGTTCCTCCCGAAACTGCATCCCGTTCCTGTAACATTACCTGAATATCCGCATTGACACGATCTGAATAAGAATCCATTACTTCATGCATATCCAGTGCATCATCTAACAGCTCATCGCTATACTGCTGTAAATCCATCGCAGCAATATAAGAAGCATCTTCTCCACAGGCTTCTCCACCCATTCCGTCAAACACACCGCACACAAATGCATTCTCATCCATCATCGGAAGTTCTGCCTGCATATGTTCTTCACAGTCCTCATTTGCAATCCCCATTGCATAAAAATTATCCTGATTAACTTTTCTTTTCAGACCAATATCCGACGCAACCTGCATATGAATCTTTTGCGGCTTATTCCACGGTTCCTTTTCTGAAGCTGTCTGTCTGGCAACTTTGTATGTTGTCTCCTCGCTCATAACTGTACATTCCCCATTCTTATTTTTCTAAATTTAGTGTCATCTCAATAAACTGCTCTGAATCTTTAAACGTTCCAACATCAATGTCCTGAAACAGTGAATTCAGAGAATAAATGCTGCTGACATTATAAATTCGCCTCTGTAACAATATTTTGGTTTCTTTTGATTTCTCCATAAAATATGCCTGCAATCTATTCTTATTGTACGTTGCTTTTGACATTCTGTAAATCTTTTATTTTATGTCTGTTTCGTTTCTTTCTCACCTATAATTTGTAACATCTTCTTTTCTAGAAACTTTTAGAAAATATTTCTCAGGCTTTTATGACATTTTCTGCACGAATTGTTATTTTTAATTTCAGCAACGATTATAACATTCCATTTGAAAAGAGCCGTTACAAAACAGCTGTAATATTCTACAACGATTTTGTAACGGCTCTTTCTATAAAAAAGGGGAGAAACACGCACAGCAATTCTAATAGTGGTCAGTTATTAACTTACCATGCGCTTTATGAAAAAAACGAAGTCGATTGCTTTCGTGTCGCAATCACTTTACATATATTATCATACGTTAAATTTGTGTCTAAACTTCGTTAAACTTTTGAAGAAACTGTGATGAAATCATTAACAAATTATAACCGGTTTCTTTCTAATCCTCTCCCTCTTACAAATGATTACTTCTTATATGCTTCTATCCGTGCCATGACCGCATCTACATCAAATTGATCCACCGCTTCCCGCAAGTTGTACAGCCAATCCGTATCCGTGCCAAAATCATACTGTTCTAACTGCTTCATTGCCGCGTCAAGCCGGTCAATGTCCAAATCCTGCGCAGCATTGTACAACGCCTGTAAAATCGTATCTACTGCTTCCTGACAGTCCACAGCCTTTTCTTTCTTACAAGCATCTGCCTGCACATCAAACACCCGTGCCAATTCTTCACGGCAGCCCAGCCATTCTGATAAAAACAATGGTGCAATTTGACGTAATTTCTCTTTGTTTCCATCCCTTGCTGCATCTTCTAAGACCTTTGCCATTCCACCTAACGTAAAGATTCCAACCGTCATTGCAGAATTTTTCATGCTGTGTACTTTTACCTGAAATGCGCTGCACATTCCCTCTTGATCAATCTGTTGTAAATATCCGTACAATTCATCATAATCATGTCTGATATTCCGGTCAAAAAACCGTACCATTTCTAACATAGATGCATCATCTTCAAAATGCATTCTGGCAATATTCCAATCTAATCCATTGACAGGCTGAAGTTCTGTGATCCGTTCTTCCTGCATTTCTTCTGACTGAGTCGGCTGTGTGTGAACTTCTATTAGTTCCGAAGCCAATGTATTTTGCAGGAATCTATATAATTCTTCCGGGAATATCGGCTTCGTTAAAAATGCATCAAACCCTGCTTCTAAATACATTTCCTTTGCTCCGACAATTGCATTGGCTGTCAGTGCAATCACCGGCGTATGAATATTTGGTGAATCCTTCATCTGTTTTAATCGCTGCAGCGTCTCAATTCCATCCATTTCCGGCATCATATGATCCATAAAAATCACATCATAATAATTCTCTGCCGCAAGCTGCAGACTTTGTTTTCCGCTCGTTGCCGTTGTAACGTGAATCTGTGTCTTTTTTAACAGATTTGAAATGACCTTCAGATTCATTTCATTATCATCCACTACCAGCACCTTTGCATTTGGTGCCGTAAAAAGTTCCTGCTGCTGAAATGACATTCCCTCTTTTAATTTTTCCTTAAAATCTCCAATCGGAACATCTTCCACAATCGTCTGCTTCAGATGAAAATAAAAGGAACTGCCTTCTCCATAGACGCTCTTAATCTGCAGCCGGCTGTCCATCATCTGCAGCAACTGGGCAGTAATCCCCATTCCAAGACCGGTTCCCTCAATTCCCCTGTTGCGTTTCTCTTCCAATCGTTCGAACGGCTTACAGATTTTTTCCATATCTTCTTCTCTAATTCCAATGCCGGTATCATCAACTTTGATAATCAATTCTACTTCCGAATCTTTTTTTGATTCCATTAATACATATAAGTCAACGCCACCTTTTTCTGTATATTTAACGGCATTATTTAAGATATTGACAATAATCTGTCGAAGACGAATATCATCTCCATACAATTTATCCGGAATATTCGTCGCAATATGATACTGAAAATTTAGGTTTTTGGCATCCACCTTAAATTTCATGAGATTAATCACATCTTTTAACATTTGCGATAAGCTGTATTCTACCGGAACAATCGACAATTTTCCTTCTTCAATCTTTGAAATATCCAAAATATCATTGATAATGGATAACAGGGACTTTGCTGCTGCATTGGCATCCTGCGCATATTCTTTCGTCGCTGCTTCTTTCGTTTCCTGAAGAATTAATTCCGCATTTCCGATAACAGCATTGATTGGTGTTCTGATTTCATGTGACATTCTCGCCAAAAACATTGATTTTGCCGTATTGGCAGAATCTAACTGAACCGTCTTTTCCTGCAACTTTGCTTCTCTGGCTGATACAATATAGAATATCGCACCGATAATGATAATCCCAATAACAAATGTAAAAATACTCGGCAATACAACCTGGGCAACATCTATTTTATTCGGTTCATTATCCTGTACAACCAAATACCAATCCAAATCGTCCAAAAATGTGGTTACTCTGCTGACACCATCTAATTTTTCATAGTAATATTCGCCGCCTGTAACCTTGTCTAGATAACTATTATCCAAATACGAATTCTCTATTTTGGAACCATCGGTATCAATCTGTACAAATCCTGTATGATCAATAAGATTAATCTTAATATTGTAATCCTTTTCATACTGTTCAAGCAGCTTTTGCAGCTCGACCATCTCTACGCCGACACCGACAACCCCTAAAAAATTGCCTTCATCATCAATAATTTCCGTATTTACAAATACAGATAAATCCCAGTTATTTGCCTCATCGGTATCAACATCCAAATCATAATGTTTTCCTTCTTCTAAATATAACTGATACCAAATATCATGGTCGTTGTTTTCCGGATCAATAAACTTGCTGATTCCATCATATGTATAATATGCCTTTGACTTATCACATACGGCAAATACCATCTGATACCCAAATCCATCACAAATTGACCGCAAATATGCTGCCACTTCTTCTTCCGGTTCATACGGTGACACTTCTCCGCTTGTAATGAGATACTGCTCAAGGCTATAATCCTGACACATTGTTTCTGATACTGTAATTGGCTTAAGAAAACTATTCTGTATTGCATTGCTGACCATTGATGAAATAACATGACTGTCATTCTCTGAATTTTGTGCCGAAATTCGATTAATGGAAATGACACACGTCATAATCGAAATCGCCATAATAATGGTCATAATAATCGCCAATAATTTTACTAAGAAATTCCGTTTATCTTTCATATATGCTTCCCCATTGGTTCTGAATCATTGCGTTCATCCTATTTATTTTGATTCTTGTTCTAAGGCATGCTGTATCGTCTCCATCAATCTGTCCTTTGCCGGTGTCTTTAATAAATACCCTGCCGGTTTCAGACGTAAAATCTCACTGACAACATCTCTGTCTGATTCACTTGTCAGAAAAACAACCGGAATCTGTTTCGTTTCTTCATCCTGCTGCAACATCTCAAGCACCATCTTTCCATCCATAATTGGCATCTGATAATCCAACAGAATTAAATCCGGTTTCTTCTTTCCAATTTGTGTAAAACACTGTGAACCGGAAGTCGCAACCGCTACCGAATATTTTTCCTGAATCATCTGTTTGATATTGCGAAGAACCATTGCATTATCGTCTACAATCAAAATGTGTTCTCTCTCCTCTAATCCCTCTAACACCTGTTCTTTTAATTTGTTCATATCCATTTTTTCCATAATTGTTCCTTCTCCTTTTTGTATCAATCGTAATACTTTTTATATCAATGCAGGCTTATTCTGCGTTATTTTCATTGAGAATACTGTGCAGCATCTCTAACAAAGCCTGCTGCGTAAATGGTTTTACCAGATAGTCTACAACGCCAATCTGTGTCGCCCGTTTTATTGACGATAACTTCTTGTTCGCCGTTAAAAATACGACAGGAACCCTATATTCTTGTTGTATTTTTTCATACAATTCAAACCCATCCATTTCCGGCATTTCAATATCCAACAGAATCAAATCCGGCTGATATGTATGCACGGTATCTAACGCCTCCTGTCCTGATGTCGTCATTTGCAAATGATACGATTCTTCCCCTTGTAACATACGCTCTAGCAACTTGAGATTAATAATCTCATCGTCAACTGCAAAAATTTTCCAGGAACAGTGCTTCTTCTGTCGCATGTCGTATTGTTTATCTGCATCAATCATTTGCAACATAATATCTGCAATCTTAGGATCAAACTGTCTGCCTCTCCCTTTGACAATTTCTTCACGAACTCTGTGCTGCTCCATCGTCTCGCGATAACTTCGATTCGAAGTCATGGCATCATACGCATCCGCCACACCAATAATTCTGGCAATCTCCGGAATATCCGCTCCTTCAAGTCCATTGGGGTATCCGCTGCCGTCAAAACGTTCATGATGTGATTTGGCTGCAAGTGCAAATAAAGAATTTTCGCCAATGTCCCGCAATATATAATATCCTGCCATGGTATGCAGCTTCATATATTCATACTCTTCATCTGTCAATCTTCCCGGCTTATTAATAATCGTATCCGGAATTCGAATTTTACCGACATCATGCAGCATTGCAACATCATATATATTTTGCTGTTCTTGCGCACCTTTTCCCATTCTTTTGGCAATCTCTTTGGAATACTTTGCAACCCTTTGTGAATGACCTTTTGTATATTGATCTTTCGCTTCAATCGTTCGTGCCAGCGTCTGAATCAACGTTTCATACAGACGTTCAAACCGTTTTCGTTCTGCCTGAATCTTTTTAATATACCGCCGTATCAGCCATGCAATAACAAGACATACCACGATAACAACTCCAATAATAACTCCCCATACAATCACAATTTCTGCTCCTGTTTTATAAATTTTCAACACAGCGTATTATTTTCTGATAATGCTGTATCAATTCGTCATGATGTGCTGCTGCATATTCGATATTTCCTTCTTTGACCGCACCCTCAATTGCCTTTGCCTCTTCATGCAACTGTATAAATCCAAGCGTCAGCGAAGTACTCTTTAACGAATGTACGCGAATCTGATAATTTTTCCAATCCTTTGCATCATAAAGTTGTTGAATCTCCCTGATTCGCTCGTGTTTGGTAAATTCCCGAATCATTTCCTGCAACAGACTTTCATCTCCGGCACAATATAACAATGCTTTCTCTTTTTGAAATTCTTCTATTTTCGCAGATAAACATTCTAAGAAACCTTCTTTTTGAGCGGTATCTCCCTGTATTGGTGCTTCTATTTCTGTTGGTACGGGCTGTACTGCCGGCTCCTGCACTGCTTTTGTATTTTTAAGAGGAATTTCACGTACAATTTCCATATTCCTGCTATTTTCCTGTTCCTGTGCTACAACATCAAACATTCCCAACGGACTGTCATTTAAAATATGCTGCGGAATATCGATTACAATGAAAGACATCCCGTTCTCCTGAATCCGAATATTTCCATTCATTGCATATGCAATTTTCTGTGCAAGATTCCACTCCATATCATTTTCATCAAATGACTGTCGTATCTCATCCTTTGTTACTGTCTCTTCCTTTTGCAACTGCTCTGCTACATCTGCTGTTGCTGTTACATACAAACGCAATCTAAATTTGTGATTCTCACTCGTTCCTTCAATTCTGGTATATACCGTTCCTGTCTGCATACATTTTACTGCATGAATAATCATATTAATCCACATTTGACGAAGATGCTGCATATCTCCATACAATATACATGGCAAATGCTCATCACATTCAAAAACAAGCTGCAGCTTTTTATTGTGTGCATGTCTATATACCGAATGATAACAGTCTAAAATTAATGTTTTTGTCTCATATTCACGCTCTTTCGGTTCTAACTTTCCAGATTCCATCTGCGTAATATCTAAAATATTATTGATATCCAACTGTAATACCTGCGCCGCTTCCTGAATCTGTGCTGCAGACTGCAAAATTTCTTCATCTTTGGATATTTGCAGAATTTTCTCATTCATTTGCAGCATTAAATCCAGCGGTGTACGAAGTTCATTCGATACATTTGATAAAAAGATACTTTTTGCATTGCTTGCCTTCTCCGCACGCTGCTTTTCAAATCGAATCTGTTCATTCTTTCTGCGAATTTCCTCAAATGTACGAAGATAAAAACGATTCTCAAAACGAAAAATTAATCCTACACAGACTGACAGAATAATCATACTTTGCACAATATCCACATAAGCCGTCATACGGCTGTTCAACACTGCAACCGTTTCCGGATAAAAATATTCCACCAAAAAGCAAATCATAATTGCAAAAACCTGCATTGGAACAAGAATTCGAAATAGCAATCCATCAATCAGCAAAAATGAAAATAGGATTCCTAAAACCATCCAATATCCCATACCGCTCTCAGCACCGCCGCCGGTAAAAAACATCATCGGATATAAAATCAATGTTACTGATGCGCTGATAATAAATGCACCTACATTCATACGATTTTTCCAGTTTGCAATATAAAATCCAATGAGAAGTACGACAATTGCAAATGCAACTGCCACCTGCTGCATTGCCGGCATCCCGGAAAAAATACTCACAATAAAAGAAATCGTTCCACTGATAATTAATGTCGGAACAATAATATTAAATAAAATCAAACGCTGTGATGCACTCTTTCTATAAAACCGTTTACGAACCTTACTTACAAATTTCCCCATAAAATACAATTCACCCCATTTTGATTGATAATAACGTGTGTCCTTGTGTACTATACATATGCTGTATTTATATCACTTTCATCGGCCATTTTCTCTTTCAATGCACACGCAGCCACACAAACTATTTCACTTTCCTTAAGAAATTCAACAGCATTTTTATACAGCAAAATAATATATATGCACTCATATATTATAAATATACATTGATTATATCGAATTTATAATTCACTTGCAAGATAATATTATTTTATGAGAAAGAAAAACATTCTTATTAGAATATCACACAACATGTATCCGATTTAAATATCAAAAGATTCCTTTTGTTGTGTTATCAATGATACAGACTGAAATGCAAAAAGAGAGCTGCTACAAAACAATCGTAAGCTCTTTTCCTACAATTATTTTGTAACAGCCCTCTTTCTAAAGGGGAGAAACACGCCTAGCATAATAGTGGTCAGTTATTATTACTATGCGTCTTATGAAAAAACGAAGATGATTGCTTTTGTGTTGCAATCACTTTACATGTATTATAATATCTTTAATTTGTGACGAAAGTTCGTTTAAATTTTGAACAATTTGTGTCTTTGTAAAATTTATGTCAATCTGCAAGTGTCAATGTATAGTAATAAACGCAGCCCTGTAATGTCCAAAACGTCTGTTCTTCTCCCACATCATAATATTTTCCTGCCAGTTCTAACATATCTTCTTTGGAAACATCTGTATTATACGGCAGATAAATCAACACTGCCTGATCCTGTAAATGTTCCTGAAACAACCGTCTTACTTCAATCGCTTCCGGCATCTGTGTCGTATTTCCATTTTTGTAAAAGACACGCTTTTGATTTTTCTCATCCCACTGATACATAAATACCGCAGAATTCCCTGTGATACACGCCCCATTTGCATCAGATACAAGTACATCCATCGTCTCTGGAGAATAATCAACCTCTCTTAGAATCTTATCCAATGCACGGTTGACCATCAGATATTGTGTATTATAAACCATATAATCACCGTAATAGAGTGCATTGCTCGTATCTCCGACATAGAGAATATCTGTATTTCCAAGATTTAATCGCAAAAATGTCTGCAGCGATACCGGATCAATCGTCAGAAAACTTTCCGTCAGCAAGAGTGCAGCCACACCAACTGATACGACAATCGAACTTCTTCCTTCAAACGCACGGTGCAGTACGCCAAACAGAATGAGATACAATAAAATATCTCCGACTACATTATATCTGGCAAGCGATGCCGTAATATAAATACATGAAAATGCTACATAACTCCAAAATGCTGCAATAATTTCAACATATTTCAGATTCAAACGCATTTTTCTGTGATTATGGAGCCGAAAATACAAATATCCTGCAAAAATTAATAACACAACCAGCCAATTAAAATTGAGTACAAACTGTTGCTTTAATTTAACCAAAATATACTCTGGATTTAACCCTAAACAGTTCATCCCATGATTATCCCAGCGAAGCCCCGGTGTCTCATTCTGATTCTGCGTCCACTGCGATACTCCACCAATAAATTTGTTATATAGAAGCTGAATCACTGCTGCTGCCAGAATGAAATACAACCTTGCATCTTTTAACATCTCAAGCACTATTGATTTATCTGCAAACCGTTCCATACTGAATTTCTTAACATAGTGTATCAAAATTCCTAAAGAAAAACCTCCGATTAACACAATCCCGGTTTCTTTGGTCTGAAAGCAAATCATACTGAAGAATCCGGCCAGCAATGGTCGGTTGTATACACATGCACACAATACATAAATAACAAAAATCGCCATCGCATAATCCGGTGTAAAATATGAAAAGGAACTATATACCAACGGCGCAAATGATACGACAAATGTGTAGATAGCAGCTTCTTTATTGCTCGCTTTTTTTAGTACCTTTTTTAAAATCTTATAAATACACCAGAATGCAATAACTGTGAGTATCAACGAAATACTATGCACCATAATGACATGTCCCGGCCACATCATTTCTCCAATCAGATAAATTGCCGAAAACGCCAGTGTCGGATGTCCGCACAATGCAAAATTTTTCTGAAAACTTGCAAAACTAGAGAAATCACAGTTTTCTAATCCCTTTGTCAGCCGATAATAATATTCCGCAGAATCCCATCTTGGCAGCGTATTTAGAAACGGCAGTCTGCTTGCAATTACAATGAGCAACACCAATAGGATTTCTTTATTTTCATATACGAATTCCTCAAAACGCTCTCTTGAAAATCCCAGAAAATGCACCAACACTGCTATGATTTCTATTACAGCCGTTGCAAGCAGTACGCCCGTAAAGACTGTTAAATTATTATCATTTAATGTAATTTTATCCCACTGAAATAACAGCAGGCTTATCATAAAGAGTAATGGAATAATTCCAATAATAGCAAGTTCCCCAAACAGGTTTCGAATAAATGTTTTCACTTGATTGTCCTCTTTTTCTTGATTCCATTTTTTGCACGTTGCGATTATACCACCTTGTGCGATTTGGGGCAATGCTTTCTGGTTTGTGGAGCGTGTTTGACAAGAGGGTGTTGGCTTATCCCAAATTCGCAGCAACTAATACGCCATACATTCCAACTGCACATACTTCGATTACTGCCCCTGTAATATTAATCACTGCTGCCGTTTTTTTGTGAAAACAGATAACAAATAATCTATAGCACAAAAGTCCGATAACGGCACCAAGTGTATTTGCAAGTACATCTGTAATATCACTTGCTCCAATTGCAAACAGATACTGCAGTGTTTCAAACAAGACACTCAGCATAAAGCCTGGCGCAATCTTTTCTAAATAAGACCAATTCGGCTTTAACATATTGATGTATACACCCAATGGCACAAATACTAGAATATTATAAAATATCTCTTTCTGTTCCCAGCCAATTCTTCCATAAAAAATTCTTGAACCTCTTAGTGGTACGAGATTGAGACTTCTCATATGTGGAATATCATTGATATTTATACTCAATTTGAATAAAATGAGCCATATAAGCAATACCAGATACACCGCAAATACAATATAAGAACACCTTTTTTGTACGTTTGTCTTCTTCATTCTTCTTCTCCTTTTAATCCCCAATCAAACAATTCCATATAAAAACATATCAGGGTGCATCTGATGAAAAACACCATTGCACCCTGACATCTGAATTCATTAATAAGTTTCTTGAAAATAAGTTTCTTTAATAGGTAGTGTCTGCTGTCATATACTCTGGTAACAATGGAATATACACGATACCTGACGTATCTTTTCCTTCTCCCTTTTCGTTATACTCATAATTGTAATATCTGAGTGCGACAACACCTTCCTGCGTACGAACTTCCAAAGAATCAACTGCCGATACCTGCTGTATCATAGATGCCAAAATTTCATCTGCCTGCGTTCCACAATCTTTCATATATGTATCAAACGCATCATTTATCCATATTGTACCTGTTTTATCCATTATAAAAATGTGCAGTCTTTCATTACTTTCCAGATTTTTCTTTGTCGTTTCACTATTTTGCAGCTTCTCTAATACTGCCTGTTTCGTACCGCTCTGAATTGCTTTTTCATTACACATCTGTGCATACTTTGCACTTGTCTGTGGCAATATTACACTGATTGGAACATTTGCCTGATACAAATGTCCATCTCTTGTAAATCGAATCGTTATTTCATTTTCATTTCTGTTCTGTTTGGTTACAAGACTATACCACTGTGCAAATGGAATCCCTTGTATATCCTCTAATAACAATTTATATAAGTCTTTTATTTCTTCTTTTGTAAATTCAACTGCTCCTTCAACAGAAACATCTGCCTCTTGTAACGCTGGCAAATCTGTCATAGCCTCTTTATAACTATTGGCATACTGTAGTCTCTGTGCAACCTCATTCATTTGTTTTTCTGTCAAATATACTGTTCTGTTCTTTGCAAAATGTCCATCATAAAAGACGACTTCATATGCATACAGCTGATTCTTTCTGCGATACTCATAAAATGCTTCCTCTGAACGATTCGACTCATACGCAGTAATTGTTTCCTGTAATGCAGTACACAATATATCTTTTATCTGTTCATCATCAATCTTAATTTTGCGATTCATTTCCTGAAAATAATCCTCAGCCCCTGAATATGACCAATATTGATTATTACTGATATTAATCTGCACTGCATCTACCTGATTTGCTGCCGGCTGATACGAGAAAATATTTCGCACAACACCATACATTCCAAATACCGCCACTACGGATACGGCATACACAACAAAAATAGACGGAATACATTTTAAAATTCCATGAACACGCTTTGTTGCCATCGATTCATATACTAGCATCACCATTGCTGCAATCACCAATACAACAAGTTCTGAGACAATATCGCCGATTCGAATATCTGTCCCCGTAACCCACGATAGCATGATGCTAAATAATCCGATAAATGCAATCACAAAGCCAAGCACTCCACGAATACACGCCTGCACCCTGCGATTGACTGCTGCAAGTCCTGCTGCTTCACTCTTTCTTTTCTGATATAGTACAAATGCGATGATTCCATAAATAACTGCAAGTCCGAATGTATATGCCATTCCTTTGACATTCAACAATTTCTCAGACACACTGATTGACGCACCCACATCGAACATCTGAAGGCAAATGGATGTAATAATATTTAACTTTTTATCAAAAATCGGCAGCAAATTTCCATCTGTCATAATCACAATACTTGCATTGACCATTGCGTTCACGCCATACATCAGAAGTCTTGGAATAAACAGAATCATTCCCGACACACAGATATTTGCAAAAATCGTACCTGTCAACATACATGCAAGCGTAATTGCGCTCATGCACAACAGATTTGCCGCAAATAATACCACATACATCTGACACATCGTACCATAATCAATAATAAAATAATCGCTTAAAATTCCATATACAATCGCAGATACGACACCACACAATACCAATGTAATCACCTGATATGTTACAATCGCACTCACATGTGTCAAAAATGTACAGCTTCTTTTATAAGGAAGCGAATCATAGAAATCCGAAGCATTTCGTTTTGTTAAAAAATTCCAGCACATCAAAGTCAGTGTCGGTGTATAAAACATAAATGTTAATACTAAACCGCTATGTTCACTAATATAATTGACAATCATCGGAAACTGATTCATTGTCTTTGTTCCAACCCGGATACTCTCCTGTACACCCATATAACTTCGCAGCGGTATATACAAAATCATCGCTGCAAAAAAGAGTGTAAACAGAATCCCCGGTAATTTTAACTGATTCATCGTCTCTAAATATTGTTTCTTATCAAACCAACGCTTCTTCATGAATCCATCCCCCTTTCTGCCGTCCAGTCAATCTCATCAAATGCATATCCTAGTGCTTCCATTTCATACGTAAAAATCTCTTCCAATGACAATGGCAAAACATCTAATAATGCCGGATGCAGCTGCTCTAATTTTGCCACAGTTTCTTCCCTGTCTCCATTGACAATCATACTCGCAACAGAACCCTGTTTCTTAAATCTGGCAATCTGCATCCCTTCAAATAATTCTTCGTTAAATTCTTCACGAAATCCAATCTGCACTTTAAATCTGGCAGTCTTTAAATCAATGACATCACTGTCTAATACCATACCGCCCCTGTGCAATAACGCAAGGTGGTCACAAATATCTTCTAATTCCCGCAGCGAATGTGACGTAATAATCGCAGTCGTGTGGTACTCTAAAACATCACTGCAAATACATTTCTTTACAAGGTTACGCATCACCGGATCTAAACCGTCAAATGTCTCATCAAAGAACATATACTTCGCTTTTGTAGATAATGCAAGAATCGTTGCGACCTGACGTTTCATTCCTTTTGAAAATCCCTGAATACTTTTTTTGCTGTCTAACCCAAATACACTCACAAGATATTTGAATCTTTCATAATCAAATCGCTCATAAACTGAAGCATACAGCTTTGCCATGCGCTCCATATTTGCTCCTGCAAGAAAGAATAATTCATCTCCCACGTAAACAATATTCTCTTTCACAGATGAATTTTCATATACTTCTTTGCCATCATAATTGACAACACCTTCATCTGTTCGATAAATTCCGGCAAGCACCCGTAAAAATGTGGACTTTCCTGCACCATTAGAACCGACCATTCCGTAGATGCACCCTTCTTCAATCTGACAACTGACCTTGTCTAATGCGACAAAGTCTTCAAATTTCTTAGATACTGCATGAACTTGTATCATTGCCTCCTCCTTCTCTATCCAACTTCATTTCTAAATTTTCTATCCCTATTGTAATTCTAAAACAAATGAATCCATCTCTTACACTTCTCATTTAATCTGTTCATTTTCGAATTCACCATCAACTTACTCTGCATACACTTCATTGACTACAGAATCAATCTCTTCCTTTGATACCCCGGCAAGGTGTAACTCCTCTACTACTTCCTGCAACTGTGTGAGCTTCTCACGTGACTGCATGCGCAGTTGCTTCTCTGCACCATCAGAAATATAAGAACCTTTTCCGGGAACTGTTATAATAATCTGTCTCTGATCTAACTGTGCATACGCTTTCTGTATCGTATTCGGATTCACCGATAATTCAATCGATAAACTGCGAACCGAAGGCATCTTATCTCCCGGCTGTAGCAGCCCTGCAAGGATCTGATCTTCTACCTGCTTGATGAGCTGTTCATACACCGGCACTCTTGACATCACATCAATTGTAAACATCTTCAACCTCCTTTTGTACTAACTGTACTATCTGTATTAATACAGTTGATATAAATAATATAACTACTCTTACAACTTTTGTCAATAGGGATTATTTTATTGGGTATCCTTCCACCAGATATAACGATTGAAGAAGCCAAAAAGGAGCGATTCAAAGAGCTATGACAATCATACAAAACAAAAAACTCCACCGACAAATGCTTTCAAACATTTGTCGGTGGAGTTTTTGTTATTCTAATTCAAAACATTCTAAAATTATTATACGGATTACTGCTTTTCAACACCAAGTGTAACTGTCTCGCCATTGATATTCCATTCCTTTGTGAAGCCCTTTGCTTCTCCAACCGTAATATCATTTGCAAGTACAACTGACTTCACCTGTGCTGCATTCTTTACCATAAGGTCTGCAATCTTATCATTGCCTGCAACAGATACCACAATCTGATCCATAACTTCAAATCCGGCATCCTTACGCATTGTCTGAATTTTGCTGACAATTTCACGTACGAAACCTTCCTCGATAAGTTCCGGTGTAAGATTTGTATCCATAACAACTGTGATACCCTTATCTGAGCTTGCAACATATCCTTCCATCTGTGTCATTTCGATTAACAGATCTGCCTTTTCAAGCTGGATATCCTGACCGCCTGCCTGCAATGTAATGAAGCCTTCTGAATTAAGTGAATCCATAGCTGCATTGCCATCTAACGCTTCTAACTGCTTACGGATTTCTCCTAAGAACTTACCATACTTCGGTCCTAATGTCTTAAGCTGTGGCTTGAATGAATAAGATGTAAAGTCACGAACATCGTCCTTGTATTCTACCTTCTTTACATTCAACTCGTCTGCGATAATATCTGTGAAGAAATCATCTAACTTCCAAGGTGCCTGAATGAACATCTGACCGATTGGCTGTCTGTTCTTGATATTTGTTGCATTTCTGCATGCACGTCCGATAACAACGGCGTTTAATACATCTTCCATTTCTTCTTCTAACTGCTTGTCAATCCATTCTGTCTTTACTTCTGGGAAGTCACACAAATGAATACTGATTGGGGCAGTCTTATCAATCTTGCATACAAGATTCTGATAGATGCTTTCTGTCATAAATGGAATCATAGGAGCTGCTGTCTTACACAATGTAACAAGTGTTGTGTAAAGTGTCATATATGCATTAATCTTATCCTGTTCCATTCCCTTTGCCCAGAAACGTTCTCTACAACGTCTTACATACCAGTTTGATAATTCATCAACGAAGTCTTCTAAGATTCTCGCTGTCTCTGTAATCTTATACTGATCTAAGTTATTATCTACTGTCTGAACAACTGTATTTAACTTTGAAAGAATCCATTTATCCATAACTGGAAGTTTATCGTATTCCAATGTGTACTTTGTTGCATCGAATTCATCGATATTTGCATACAATACGAAGAATGCATATGTGTTCCAGATTGTACCCATGAACTTTCTCTGTCCTTCTGTAACAGCCTTATCATGGAATCTGTTTGGCAGCCAAGGTGCTGAGTTCTCATAGAAATACCAACGAATTGCATCTGCGCCATGCTGGTTCAATGCTTCCATCGGATCTACGGCATTTCCCTTAGACTTACTCATCTTCTGTCCATCCGCATCCTGAACGTGTCCAAGTACAATAACATTTTCATAAGGTGCTTTGTTAAATAACAATGTTGAAATAGCAAGTAATGAGTAGAACCAACCTCTTGTCTGATCGACAGCTTCTGAGATGAACTTTGCCGGGAACTGCTGCTCAAATACTTCCTTATTCTCAAATGGATAGTGGTGCTGTGCAAATGGCATAGAACCTGAGTCAAACCAGCAGTCAATAACTTCTGGAACTCTCTTCATCTTGCCGCCGCACTTGCCACACTTGCAAGTAACTGCATCAATATATGGACGGTGTAATTCGATTTCGTCTGGGCAATTTTCAGCCTTTTCCTTTAATTCTGCAATGCTTCCGATAGACATCATCTCACCACAGTCATCACACTGCCAGATATTTAATGGAGTACCCCAATATCTGTTACGGCTGATGCCCCAGTCCTGAACATTTTCAAGCCATGCACCGAAACGTCCTGTACCGATTGTCTCAGGAATCCAGTTGATTGTCTTATTATTGGCAATCAAATTCTTCTTTACTTCCGGATCTGTCATCTTAATGAACCATGATTCTCTTGCATAGTAAATCAATGGTGTATCACATCTCCAGCAGAATGGATAATCATGTTCAAACTTTGGTGCATCGAATAATTTGCCTTCTGCATCTAAGTCCTTTAATACTTCCGGATCTGCCTTCTTAACAAATAATCCGGCATATGGTGTCTCTTCTGTCAAATCTCCCTTGCCGTCTACGAACTGAATGAATGGAAGGTCATAATTTCTGCCGACCTTTGCATCATCTTCACCAAATGCAGGTGCGATATGAACGATACCCGTACCATCTGACATGGTTACATATGTGTCACATGTTACAAAATGTGCCTTCTTATGCTGCTTTGTGGCTGCATCTGCTGTACACTGATATAATGCTTCGTATTCTTTGTGCTCTAAGTCCTTACCTGCGAACGTTTCAAGTACCTTATAATCTACGCCTGCACCGCTAAGGCTCTCTGTCACCTTGCCATTCTCATCTGTTGCAAGTGTTCTTCCGTCTACTGTCTGGCCAGCCTTCACAGCCAATCCGCCAAGTACCTTATCAAGCAATGCTTCTGCCATATAATATGTGTAACCATCTGCTGCCTGTACACGAACATACGTCTCATCCGGATTTACACACAATGCAGTATTTGATGGAAGTGTCCAAGGCGTTGTTGTCCATGCAAGGAAATATGCATCTTCTCCGACAACCTTGAAACGTACAACTGCAGAACGTTCCTTAACATTCTTATACCCCTGTGCTACTTCGTGTGATGAAAGTGGTGTACCACAACGAGGACAGTAAGGAACAATCTTAAATCCTTTGTATAATAACTTCTTATCCCAAATCTGCTTGAGTGCCCACCATTCTGATTCGATGAAGTCATTTTCGTACGTTACATATGGGTTATCCATATCCGCCCAGAAACCAACCGTAGATGAGAAATCTTCCCACATTCCTTTGTATTTCCATACGCTTTCCTTACAATGCTTAATAAATGGCTCCAGACCATATTCTTCAATCTGTTCCTTGCCATCTAAACCTAATTTCTTTTCTACTTCAAGCTCTACCGGAAGACCGTGTGTATCCCAACCTGCCTTACGAGGAACCTGATACCCCTTCATTGTACGGTATCTAGGAATCATATCCTTGATAACTCGTGTTAATACATGACCAATATGTGGCTTACCATTGGCTGTTGGAGGACCATCATAGAATGTATACGTCTCTCCTTCCTTACGGCTGTCAATACTCTTCTGGAAAATGTCATTGTCCTTCCAGAACTTCTCTACTTCGCGTTCTCTTTCGACGAACTTCATGTCGGCTGATACTTTATCATATACCATAACCTTGCACTCCTTTTCTGAATCTGATTTGTAACTCTTGTAAATATGGTTTGAAATTCGCACTTTTTCATAACTATCGTACGAAAATGAAACCTTTTATAATCGGTTGTATCTGGAATATATGCCAATCATATACTCCGGATCATTTGCTGTGTATTTTCATAGATGAAGGTATTTTTCGGATGTGCTGTTTTAGCCCTAACATATCACAAGATCATACAAAAATCAAAACGCCAGCTATCTGTACGTAAACAAAAAAACCTCCGTCGCAACGATACGACGGAGGGAATATACAAATCCGAAATCCAAATACCAATTACGACATACCAGCATATGCGTCCCTCATAACGGTGGGATTCCCGTCCTCACTTAATAGGTGTTACCCGTTCTGTTTGGCTGCTTAGAAGTGATTTTCAGATAAATGCGACTCATACCGGCTTCCACCGTCCCGGCTCGCTGTGATTTTTACAGATATCTTACTCTCTTCGTCAGAGCATGTATACACATTTTAATCGTTTTCTTTCGTTCTGTCAATATTCTTCTATTCAGTTTTCATTCATTTCTATGAAAATTTTACAATTATCTCTTATCCTTATCAACGAACTTCAATGCAACCACACTGACTGCACCATACAGAAGAATATATGCACCAAGCATTGTCCAGCAATGCAAGATATTATCTTTGCTGTCGTCAAACGCTTCATCTGTACGTTCTTCATCTTCTGTCTGTTCTTTCATATACTTGTCACGAATTTCCTGTTCGTTGACTTCCTGTCCCATTTCTTCTAACTGAGACTTTTCCTTTTCTTCCTGTAACAACGTAAATGCATCTGGCATATCATTGATATTACTTGTTGCAGATAACGCCTGCACGCCCCAACGGCTGACTGTAATTGTAGATACCTTCTCTACAGAGCCTGATAACTCGAAAATAATTCCTGCAAGTACAAGCTGAATAATCAATACAAATGGCATTGCCGCCATCGCTGCATTCTCTGTCTTAACAAAAGATGATACCGCAATCCCAAGTACATCTGATGCATACATAACCAAAAGACAGGTAATAAAAATCTCAATCACTGCCGGCATAAGTACGCCGTCTGATGGAAAATCTTTGCGGAAAATCAACAATGCAATTACCATAATTACGGACTGTAAGATACATACAACCAACTCATAAATCATATGTGCTGCAATATAAGATGAAATATGTAAGCCTGTTCTGTGTTCCCGCTTAATAATCTTACGTTCTCTGCAAATAGACTGAATGGAATTAAATAATCCAATCCAAATACAGGCACAGACAATCGCAAAGGAACCATTCTTTGTATTGACCTTGTCTACAAACATCTTATCTCCCGGAACCCAGGCAATAATTGCGGAAATAATTGCACCAAATAATACAACCTTCCAGCCTTTTTCATACCAGAAAATACGAAAACATTTTCCGATATACACTTTAATTTGCTCAAGACGTGAGCTTCTGTTTTCTCCCATAGTGTTTCTCCCTTATCTTTTATTTCACATTCTAATCGGATAAAATATGTATTTTACATCCATTTTATATCCTGATAAATTCTGCTCATTTCATTATTTTTTCTGATTTTCCCATTTTTCAATAAAAAATTCACCCTGACCATTCTTGCCGTTAATCTTCGATACAACGCCCTCTAAGCTGTCTGTTTCAAAGAAACTTCTCGCTTCTGGAACGGAACCAAAAAATGCCAGATGTCCACTGTTATCTTTCTTAGACTTTGCAAGTACGATAACCTTATCAAATAACTTCGCAGCTCTGTCCGGCGAATGAGAAATAATCATAACAATCTTACCTGCATTGGCAATCTGTCTTAAATTATCCATCAATTCCATTGCACTCTGTGCATCCAGACCGGAATCCGGCTCATCAAGGAAAAATAATCCTGGATCGGCTACCAATTCTACACCAGCACTAACACGCTTCTTCTCACCACCACTAACAGAACGCACAAGCGAGCTTGATACATGTGTCAGATTGACCATATCTAATACTTCTTCAACACGTTTCTTACGTTCTGCAACTGTTGTCTTACGTGGCATCTTCATCTCGGCTGCGTTGTAAAGTGTCTCATAAACCGTATCATTTTCACGAAGAAGAACGTCCTGTGGTACAAAACCGATATTATACTTCATCTTATTATACTGTGAATAAATATCGACATCACCATGCTTAATATACCCTGTTGCCTTCTCATATCCCATGACCGCATTCATAAATGTGGTCTTACCGGCTCCGGAACCGCCTAAGATTAGTACCATCTCGCCCGGATTAATCGTCAGCTGAATATCCTTTAACAATGTAAGTTTTTTAAAACCATGTCTCACCGTTCTCTTAACGATATTGATACTCAGACTGTTCCCAATCTGCTTTTCCCCTTCCGGTGCTGCCGTACTCTTAATGATCTGCGATACCGGTTCATTCGGTGTCTGGGCAGCTATCTGTGGCTCATAATGGTTATTCTGTAATACCGGCTCACTTTCATTGATACTGTAAATCAAACAATGATCCATATAAATAAACATATTATCTACAATCCGCACACTGTCTAATTCTTTCAGATAAACCGCTTCATCAATCTTTACATTGTTTAAAAATACGCCATTGGTACTGTTGTGATCGACGATTGCCCAGCCATCTTCCGCACAGAAAAATGTTGCATGATGTCTGGAAATTCTGCTGTCTGCAAATGCCGTAGGTGCTGCCACGCTGCTTCTTCCAATATCAATCTGCAACTGATCATCCGATAAATCAATCTGCTCCCATCTAGGAGATGTTGCCATCGTCGTGCGATACAAAATCAAAACTGCCTCCGGATGACATTTGTCTTTCATATCCCCATCAATCTTTAATACATCACCATCTTCTAAGACCTTTTCCTGCAAATCACTTCCCACGCCATAAAGACGGTCATTAATATATGTACCGTTACTGCTATTCAAATCACGATAACTTACACCATGACCTGTATATGTAAATTCACCATGAACTCTTGAAACAATTTTCGACGGAATAACGATTTCCGCCTGTCCGACCGTTCTTCCAATTTTCAATGTTCTATCCAACAAATATTCCTGTATCTGTCCTGACCGGTCTAAAATATAGATACACGGTCTAAATATCTGTTCTGCCTTTACCTTTTGTGTTATTTCTTCCATCTGCCACTCCCCATTTATTTTTGATTTTCCTGCTGCGGCTTCCGATTGAGGTTTGCCTTCTGTCTTTGACGTTCCATGATAAATTTATCCAACTGACGATTCAAGACGGTCATTTTTACACCATATAATATTTTTCCTGTTGCAAGTGACTGCTTACGCACAAGAACCCCTGTCACATTAATTTTGAAATCCTCATACTGACACACCAGACGAATCGTATCTGTTCCGGACACTTCAAAATCCTGTTCTGTAATAAACGAAAATCCGCTCGTACTGACATCATGCATTAATACATCAATAACACCAGCATTAACGCCTTTCTGTATGGTTGCACCTTTATCAATATTCAGTCTGTATGCCGCTCGTCTATTGTATACTTTTCCACCTTCTGACTGAATCACACGATGATAGAAATTTTTGCCCCGACGAACATGACGAATCTCCACATTCTTCCAAATAATTGGAAGATTCTTGCTATTAATACTGCTCATTTCCAGATATACATTTTCCGTCATAAATCCAATCGCCTCTCCATTGGCATTTTGAATTTCTTCAATTAAAATCGTATTCCCATATGGCTCGACAACTTGTGACTGAAACTCTAATGTATCTTCTTTTCCAACCGCCTTGATTGTAACAATTGCCCCAGGCTGCAATGCTATAATATCCATCGTACCCTTCCCTTATCTTTCCACAAATATTAGTACCTTTAGTATAGCAAAATAATAAATGCGATACAATAAATGCAATACAACAATTTTAATAAGTTTCCTATGTAATTATAATTATATAATATAAAAGTTCGCCATCTATACATCAGATTATTTGTCTTCTGCGTATAAATGGCGAATTACTATTTTCTATTTAATTCCATACAAATACTTATCTCTGCACATCAAATGATGCATTGTTCATCAGACGCTTAATCTGGCTGACACTTGTAATATTTGTATCGCCTCGGATTGCATGCTTCATTACAGATGATGCAACGGCAAAGTTGACAACATCTTCCGGATCCATATTCTCCATTAAGGCATAAATCAAACCAGATGAGAATGCATCTCCACCACCAACACGGTCAACAATCTCGAAATTAATTGTCTTACTTTCGTAAGTCTCACCATTGGTATAGAAAAATGCTTTCAATGAATTATTACTTCCTGAATGTACATAACGTACTGTTCTGGCAATTGCCTTCATATGGTACTGCTTGTCAATCTCACGGAATACACGATCCATATCCTTGAATGAAGGATCCATGGTAAGACCGTCCTTTACATCTGTTCCATCTTCTCTGTATAAATGAATCGGTTCAATACCAATCAAAACATCTACATATGGAAGATATTTACTGAGTACGTCTCTTGCCGTCTCAAATGACCAGAGCGTACTTCTAAAGTTCGGATCAAAACTAACTGTAAGTCCTAACTTCTTTGCAGCCTTTACTGCCATATCAATCATCTTACGACAGTTATAAGAAAGAGCTGGTGTAATACCGCTCAAATGTAACCAGTCATAATCCTTTAAAATATTCTCAAAGTCTACATCCTTATAATCATATTCTGCAAATGCAGAGTTCTCTCTGTCATAGATTACCTGTGATGCTCTTACAGAAATTCCTTCTTCAAGATAGTACAGCCCCATTCTACCATCTGCTTTGATAATGTGCTTCGTATGTACATCATTCGCCTTGAGATAATTGATTGTAGACTTCCCCAAATCTGAGTCCGGAAGTACTGTAAAAAACGTACTGTCTACACCAAGATTGGCAAGTGATACTGCTACGTTTGCTTCTGCACCACCGTAGTTGACAACAAAATTATGTGTTGTAACCATCTTTTCATAATTCGGTGGAGACAATCTTAACATTAATTCTCCAATTGCTATAAATCTCATGTCTTCTCCTTTTTGTACCCAACCCGTACCTTTTATTTACTATTTCCAAATGCAATTCTCACAGCATATAACATATATCACAGCTATTTGCGAATTGCATTAAAACTCCTTTTTAATGGTACTACATATTCTTACAAATTGCAATCGAGAGTTTTGATTTTGTATCAGTCCGTGTTGCAATCCCCCTACATTTCCATTATAATATGAATATAGTTTGCAAGTATGAGGAATGGAGTTAATTATGAGCAATACTTATGAAACACTCAATTCTGTTTTAGTAACACTGTTTAATGATGTTCTCGGAATTGAAGAGAAGGCATTAATTACGGAGGAATTTAAGGATATATCTGTTACTGATATGCATATCATCGAAGCAGTCGGCATACAGGAGCCTAAGAAAATGTCTGAAATTGCTAAACTTCTCGGCATTACAATGGGCACTTTAACCACCGGGATCAACGGTCTTGTCAAAAAAGGATATGTTGTCCGTAACCGGAGCGAAAAAGACCGGCGTATCGTCTATGCTTCCCTGACTCCGAAAGGTCTGTCTGCCTATGCGCATCATATGCAGTTTCACAAAAATATGATTGACAGCATTATGCAGGATCTTACCGATGAAGAAGCCGTTGTTTTAACAAAGACCTTTACCCGTTTAGAAGACTTCTTTTCACAGTTAAAAGCTCCGCAAGACGCTGAGACACTGTAATTTATTTCATCAAAACATATGATTAGAAATGGAGATTATTATGGATAACAATTTATTAGACTCATCTGATTTATTTGACGTATTGAACCAATTAGATGATATTGAAGAAACGGAAGTTGAACAGACAGAAGAGGAACGTGCCTCACAGCGACGTTACGAAGAAATCATCAAAAAAAGAACACAGGAATAAGCTGTGTGAATAATTCTAAAAAAGTACGGTGTAATGCTTCCAACCATTACACCGTACTTTTATTTTACTCCAAATATATCTACATTTTCCCAATCATTTCAGCACTATTTTTTCTGTTTTTCATTTAAAATTACATAGAAAATATCTCCATCTTTCTTTGAACGCACCAAATGTCCATAGTCTTCTACTTCTTTTTGTACACCTTTTGCCGTGATAATGTTATATTCGACATAATCTGATAATTCTTCTGTATTCTTTTCTATCTGATCCCAGATTTCCTGCTCCACACGCTCATAGTCCTGTGGGCTAACGACCTTTTTAAAACTTGCATTTGTATATTCTAAAAATTCATCCAAATTCTTGCAGTCAAATAATTTCACCATACCGTCATTTGCAAAGAGAATCTCTTCTTTTGCATCTGCCCGATAAATCATCATTGCTCCCGGCATTCCCGACAAAAAGTCCGTCAGACTGAAACTCAACTGGAACCGCTTCTTTCCCGTCATAAAGTCTCCATACTGTGCGCAGCCCTTCTTTCCATTCATCTTAACATTATACAATGCCGTATCTGCCAATCTTGACATTTCCCGATATGTATAAGCCTGTTCCGGATATTCCATATATCCGCAAGATATTCCAAATGATATTTTTTTATTTTGGAAATAAAACCTGTGTTTTTCCTCTGCCAACCAACGGATGCGGTCTTTGCATTGTGTGACTCTCTGCTCTATTAAGAATATCATAAATTCATCGCCACCATTACGAATGTATACTGCATTATCTCCAAAAGTTTTTTTCATATCAACTGCTAACTGCTTTAATGCCTCATCTCCGGCTTCATGCCCATATACATCATTTAGATGCTTAAAATTATCTATGTCAAGTGCTATCAAAACACCTGATGTTATATTTTCTTTTTCTAAGAGATTCTGCATACACTCATCACCACCACGACGATTATAGATGCCTGTAAGCACATCGCTGGTTGACTCTTCATAAAGTTTATAATTATCTTTTTGTAATTTTTCCGTAAGTTCTCTGTACATCCGAATATATCCCTGTGTCAGAGCTGCCAAAAATGTAATTGCCAGACATAACAAAAATACGGAAAGATATGAAAGATAATGTGTCCAGCCACTTAATGGGATTAATTCCAACTTCCACGCTTTTTGATTAATCTGCAAATCGACCTGTATGGCATCTTTTGATACATTTCCATAGGAATCTACTTCAATGGTCTTATTTTCCGCATCTGTAACTGTAAGTTTATATGCATAGCCTAAATCATCTAATACATCTACACCCGCTTCTTTTAAAATCGTATCTACATTTAATACAACAATACTAAAACCCCAGAAGGTTTTTTCGCCCGATTCATCTATAATATACACCGGTTTTCTTGCAACAATCCCTATTCCGCCCTGACGCAATTCAAACGGTCCTGCAATAATTGTTTCTCCGGTATCTCTTGCACGGATGGCTTCATCTCTTCTGTCCGGTTCTTCAAATAAATTAATCTTACCTGCTTCATTTCCTTTTTCCGGATAAATATATTCTACAACTCCCTGTGGTGCGAGCTGAATACTATTTATCGCTGTCTTATTTTGAAAAATACTTTCTGCAAGTGTATCAAAATCGTTAATACTGCCTCTTGTTTCCTGAAGTACCAGTCCTAATGACTCCGTCAGATACGTATAATCATCAATCGTCACTTCGACGGCGGATAACTTAGACTCTGCTAAATACTCCACTTTCTTACGTGTCGTTTCTCTATCATTCATACCACTTACACCGGTAATTACGGTAGATAAAATAAGACCGACAATTAAAACGGGGATATTGATTAATCTCGATACATTCTTCATACGTTTCTCCTTATTTTTTATCTGTTTTCTCTTTGCGCCAAATCTTAGCGCAGTATCAAACGTCCCTCACAAAATGCGAACTTCTGTAGCATATTCTATATCGTAACAACTGCAAGAGGTTTTTAATAAATGAACAATTCATAATTATATCGGATTTTTTTGTAAAAACAATGATGAAATTTTTCTTAAATAATTTGAAATAATTTCATTTCTTATATATTGCATTTTTTGTGAACGAACTGTATTCTTTTTCCAGAAAATAATTACCGATTATATTTCAATAAAGCATTTATATTTCTTTAAGAATACAAACCCTGCATTGATATTATATATTCCGTAATTATATATTATAACGTCAAAGGAGAACATATGAAAGAAAAAACATCAAAAACAAACACGAAAAAAATTCGTAACGTCAGTATTTTTGTAAAACTATTAATCCCTGTTCTGCTTCTTGGTATCGTATCTACGACCGGATTACTCGTTTTACAGTCTGCACTAAAAAAGAATCAGACTTCAAGTGAATCCATTTCATCCGATGGAATTAATACCATCGTCGCACTTGACGTCATCAACTTACAGTATGAACGTGCACAGAAAGTATGCTTAGCGTATATTCTTGATCCAACCAATAAAGAATTACAGGCATATGCACAAAAAGAACTTGCAGAAGCTCAGGAAAGTATTCAGCATCAGGAAGATGTTCTTTTAAACCTCAAGAATTCATTTGATTCTGAGGATCAGAAATTATTAGAAGATATCCGTACCAATTTGCAGGGTGCGCAGGCAGAATTAATGGGCATCATGCAGACTGCCGTAAAAGACAATGATCCAATTGCCACTGCCGCAAAAGCCAATGTTGCCATGGCAAAATGGTCTGATGGCGTTACCGGAAATATCGAACAACTCGTTTCACATAATGATGAACGTATCTTTGAACATGCTGAAAGCCAGGAACACACCTATAAAACCAGCCGTAACATTGCTTATTTTATGTTATTTCTCGTTGATATTATTTTTGCCTTAACCTGTTTCTGTGCATACTTTGAAATCGTAAAACCTTTAAAGACGCAGACACGCTTATTAGAGGCAATTATTTCTGATATCCAGAATGGAAAAGGCGATTTAACAAAACGTCTTCCAATTCGCAGTGGTGATGAAATCGGTGCTTCTTCTGTCGGTATCAACCATTTTATTGAAGCATTACAGTCTATCATGGCAAATATTATCCGCAATACTTCAACACTCGATTCCGTTGTTGGAAATGTTGCTTCCAATGTAAACGCATCCAGTGACAATGCAAATGATATTTCTGCCATTATGGAAGAATTGTCTGCAACAATGGAGGAAATCTCTGCAACAACAACTGATGTAAATAACAATACTGCTTCTGCACAGTCACAGGTAGAATATATGTCAGATGAATCCTCAAATATTTCAAAATATACACAGACAATGAAAGAGCATGCAACTGAATTAGAGCAGGTTGCAACTGAAAACATGCGAAACACTACTGAGATTGTTAATAATATAACAGTTGAAATGAATACGGCACTCGAAAACAGCAAGAGCGTACAGAAGGTAGCACAATTAACAACAGATATTTTAAGTATTTCCAACCAGACAAATCTGCTCGCCCTCAATGCGTCCATTGAAGCTGCCAGAGCCGGAGAAGCCGGAAAAGGCTTTGCCGTCGTTGCTGATGAAATTCGGGAACTCGCAGATTCAAGCCGTGATACAGCCAATAACATTCAGGTTATTAACGAACAGGTTATCTCTTCTGTCAATGAGCTTGTCAATGCTTCTACAAAAATCATTACATATATTAATGAAAATGTAATTCGTGACTATGAAGCCTTTGTAGAGGGCGGTAAACAATATAATGCTGATGCTACACATATTAATGATGTCATGATGAAATATGCAGAAGAAACAAAGGTTGTTCAGGAACGTATGATGCAGATTTCCGATGCCATATCCGGTATTAATCACGCAATCGAAGAAAGCGCAACCGGCGTATCAGATGCCGCTGTCAATGTTGACTCCTTAGTACAGTCCCTTTCCTCTGTAAATGATCAGATGACTGAAACAAAGACTGCCTCTGATGATTTACAGGCTGAATCTGCAAACTTTACAAATGTATAAGTTTATACGGTATTTTCAAATATCTATCATACAATGCATCTGATAAATACAAACATCCCGTCAGTGACCATACTGACGGGACTTTTGTTTAATGTTATTTATTTTGTATATGCTTTTGTTTTCTTTCATTTTTCACTCGATAAAGCATATTATCTGCATTGCCAAATGCCTTTAATGCATCTGTATCTTTACTTACAATTTCCTGATATCCGATACTAAAATGCACTGTAAATCCCAGTCCATTCTCATGCTGTGCCTGCGACAACATTTTGTTGATTTCTATCTGAAACTGATCTGCATTTGGAATATCTTTTTCTAATACCAACATCACAAACTCATCTCCACCATAACGATACACCTGTAAGGATGAATACTTGCGCTCTAATTGTTTGAGCTGCTTTGCTGTCATAACCAGTGCCTGATCCCCTGCTAAATGTCCATACGTATCATTGATTTTCTTAAATCCATCTATATCTGTAACAAAAATCAAAAACGGTGCAACATCTGCCTGATTCAACATCTTCTCATATGTCGCATTAAACTGTGCACGATTATTTAATCCGGTTAATGCATCTGTCTTAATCTGTTCTTCCTGCAAAATGTTAAACATAAACAAAATGCCTAACATAACCGTAGATTCCAAAAATGGAATGTTGTATGCAAACAGCTGTAATATTCCACCAACCAGCGGAAGTATAGAACTTATCATGAATTGATTCAGCTGATACCTCACCATTCTTTCTGCATTACTTCTATATACAAATATCAATAATGTTGTACTTATCCAATGACTGTAACAGCAACATATATTCATCCAGAACATATTTCCCCGCATATACGTTCCCGTAGAATCAACATAAAATATCCATTTGGTCCATACTGATGTCAACAGCAGTATTATATGGATGATTACAACCACTGTCTGAATATGAATTGTATAAAACGCCAAACGGCTATTTTTCTGGTATCGCACCTTTTCTGCAATAAACCGCTGCCACTGATACATACACATCGCAAATGCAATTGAATATGTCATATTAACCACCCAGTTTCCGCCAATTCCAATCTGAATCACTCTGGCATCACCAAGCACCCAAAATATCTGTGCGCAGGCTTCTATCAAAAATAACATCTGCATCGTTCTAAAATGCCTGATTTCACCCATTCGCCCTATATTTTTATTTGTTTTAAATGCAAGAAACGATACAACAACAATATACACCATTTCCATTGAAAGAAAGGCCATCTGATAATCATTTAACATAGAAAGTCCCCCTTTACTTATATTTCTCCCCCAGGTTTCTTTTACTTTCTCTCATTGTCAGATTCCTAATTTATATCATTTTGTTTCACTGATATGAATTTACGCATTTCCCTAAAAAGCAACCTGCATAAATAAGGCGACTGCACACAGAATCAATGTACAAGGCACAAATACAAAACAACCGATGTAATACCACAGATTGCCGTGCTTCTTTTCTGCACCTTCATTGATGCCTGCAAGTAAATCATCCTTTTTCATGACCCAGAACCAGCTAATTGCACCAAGTGCAGCACCAATTGGAATGATATAAATAGATACGATATCCATCCAAGGTCCCCAACTAGAGATTGCCTCCATGTTAAGACCTGTTCCAAGACAAATCACACACAAAATTCCTAATACAATCTTACGATTGAGCTTCGGAAAACGATGTAATAACGATTCCGCAACTGCTTCAAACATATTCTGCAAAGAACTTACCCCTGCGAAAATCATTGCTGCATATAAAATAATGGCAAATACACGACCAAATGGAATATCCTGCAAAATACGCGGTAATGTAACAAATAATAAGGAAGGACCTGCTCCAATATCCAGCTGATATGCAAAACAAGACGGAATGATAACCAATGCTGCAACCATCGCTGCAATTGTATCAAACAGTGCCGTCTGCTTTGCTGTTCCGACCACATCAACATCCTTTTTCAGATACGCTCCATAGACAACCATTCCACTGCCGGTTACCGACAATGAGAAAAATGCCTGTCCCATCGCCCAGATCCATACCATCGGGTCTGCTAATTCTGACCACTTCGGATGCAGCATAAACTGATATCCTCGAATCGCACCATCCAAAAATCCTACACGTACGGCAAGAATTGCAAAAATTACAAAAAATACCGGCATCATAATCTTGTTTGTTTTTTCAATACTTGATGCCCCCAGTAATAATGTAAGCAGCGTTCCCACGACAACAATGACATGATAAATTACAACCGAATAAGATGTTGTCGAAAATGAAGAAAACCACTCCAATGTATCTACATGCATAAGCGAACCACTTACAGAACTTGCAAATGCTTTTAACACATAAGAAATAATAACAGCATATCCAATTGCAATACACATAGAACCTGCAAGCGGCAGCCATCCAATCACTGCTCCGACTTTCTCAAACTTCTTTCCACGGCTCGCCCATGCATGGCGATATGCTCCTAACGTACCTGTCTGTGCCTTTCTTCCAATTGCATACTCCGCTGATAAACCAATCACACTAAATAACACAATAAATATTAAATAAGCGACCAAAAATGCGCCGCCTCCATTTGCGCCTAACTTTGCCGGGAATCCCCAGACATTTGCCATACCTACTGCAGAGCCTACTGCAGATAATACAAATCCCCAATGGCTCGCAAAATGCTTTGTATGTTCTTTTGTACCCATAACTTCCTCCGTCAATCTTTCATTGGCATCTCTCTTATTGTACCATTTTTCCTATACAAAGACAGCTATTTTTTGCGTATATACTTTATTTATTTAAAATGTTACGGCGTTAAATTGACACATCAGAATTGTACGCCGGCCAAATAGTCCGTTACATACAAAAAAGAGGTTTCCTCAATCCACAAACACGATTGCTGATTTGTGTGAATGAAGCTCAACCTCTTTATTTGTAACCTATATCATTTCATTTTTCTAAATATCTGATAATTTCTACTTTCCGAATTCCCGAACTCCTAGAATGTAATTACCTTTGGTTCTTCTGTGAAGGAGTGGATTGTAGCTGTTGCATCTTCTAAGTACAGCACTTCCATCAAATTGTCATCTACTGTATACATGCTGCTTAATGAAGCTGTATTTGCATCCATCATAGCAACTCTTGCTTCTCTTCTGTCATCGTGAATTGCCTTGCCTGCAACACGAATCCATTTACCCTTGCTCATTCCGCAAATCTCAACCTTTGCATTGTCTAACATCTGCTTATATACATTCTTCTGGTTGTTTGTAACAATATAGAGCTTGCCTTCAAATTCACATACTGCGCCAAACGGACGTACACGAGGCTGGTCGTTTTCAACCGTTGCAAGATAAAATGTTCCACAGCTCTTTAAAAATTCTAATACTTCGTTCATAAGTGAACTCCTTTCATTGACTTTTTCATTTTCTTTGTTATACTCTCATTATATAGAAAAGAATCATTTTTACAAGTACGATATTTTATGATACCGGTATCTTTTGTGATACCTATAAAGATAACATCGTCCTGACAAATACACCTGAGCATATGTATAATTACAAATGTCCCTCATATGATTGTCATTTTCGTAAAAATAAAATTTTAAATTAGAAAGGAAATACCTATGCCTAACACGAATTTATTCGGCAGATGCCCTTATGTAACTTCGCAGAAAGTCCTGACCGGTAAGTGGTCACTTTATATATTGTATCTGCTTTCCGAACATCCAAATGTCCGTTTTAATGAATTACAGCGTCTTATGCCCGAAGATATGACGCATACAACATTATCCCGTCAGTTAAAAACACTCGAAGCCGAAGGCTTGATTATCCGAACTGAATATTCCCAGATTCCGCCAAAAGTTGAGTACTGTCTAAGTCCCATCGGCGAAAAATTCCAGCCGGTAATTGACGCACTTGGCGTATGGGGTGCGGAATATATTTCTTATATCCGAAAGAAAGAAGCCTAAATTAATTTTTCTAAAAAATTTGCTGCATCTGCAACGCAGTCATTACACTCGCGCAGTACAACGCCTGTACCAATTCCTTTTAATTCTTTACAGGTTACCGCCCCATTCTGCGCCTGAAATGTACGAAGCAATTCCCCTGCCTTTTTCATATTTACAGGTCTTGTATCATCCTTTCCTGCAAGTCCTAAAATTACATTTGCACCAACAATTGCGCCGCAAGTTCCCTCCATTGTCGCACCAATCCCTACTCCAAAGGTCTGTGTCAATGCAAGCAAAGTTTCTTTATCAATATCAACCTTATCTGCAAATGCGCATGCGACTGCCTGTGCACAATTCATTCCATTCATCTTATTTTCTACTGCTATCTCTGCTCTTGTTGCCATACTTTTGTTCCTTTCTTTCGCCATTACTCTGTATTTGTCAAATTGCGTTTGCTACCCTTTTGTTTCCTTACAGAAATCCTATCAAACATTGACCTGAATCACTCCTAATTTTACCAATTTTACTGTTGTAATACAAGAACAAGGCGAATCCAAATGCTCTCACATCTGAATTCGCCTCTCATTTATTGATTACTCATAAGTTATTCGTAAATATGTTTCTTTTTAATTTTCTTTTCTTTATCCTTTTTCTTCTTCATTGGATGCTTTGGATTCTTATCTGACATAATGATTCGCCTCGATTCTTTTAACCTTCAATTGCTATATACTTATTTTCAGGAACTGCTTTCTTAACTTCCTTCTTTGGAACAAACAGCTTCAAGATACCATGTTTAAACTCGGCCTTAATCTCTTCCTGTGTGACTTCTTCTCCCACATAAAAACTTCTCTGGCATGCACCTGCATAACGCTCTCTTCTAATATATCTGCCGGTGTCCTTTTCCTGTTCGTCTTTATCTAGTCCTTTCGCTGCACTGATGGTCAAATATCCATTTTCAAGCGAAGCCTTTACTTCATCCTTTGCAAATCCCGGAAGGTCAATAATCAGTTCATAACCATTGTCCAATTCCTTAATATCTGTCTTCATCAGCTTTCCTGCCTTCTTGCCATACAGCTTCTTTTCGGCATTTCTCATATCTCTTTCATCAAAGAATGGGAAATCTCCAAAGAAATCATCAAATAAGTTTTCTCCAAAAATACTAGGCATTAACATACGTCATTCCTCCTTTTCACGCTCTTGCTAAATGTCAACCGTTACGTTACTTCGCGGAGGTAGGGGAACAATTTTTCTTTGAAAATTCTTTCAAATCTTCTTGTTCTCTCCTTCGTTGACTATGTTATAGCACTTATTGTTAGCACTGTCAAGTGTTGAGTGCTAATTTTTTATTAAATTTGTAAACTCTGATAAATTTCGGTTTGTGGAGGAACTCTGCCTGATAGATAACGGAAATTTTGTG
>AUXO010701232.1_pt1 | contig 65134 bp, 63 predicted proteins | sample 768731 | NCBI WGS metagenome assembly AUXO01 (sample SAMN02715735, study PRJNA202380) | gut metagenome | biome: sheep rumen | host: Ovis aries | place: New Zealand: Palmerston North
CCCGACCCCTACGTCCCGAACGTAGTGCGCTACCAACTGCGCTACTTTCCGAAAGTGCGTACAAAGGTATGACTTTTTTTCGACAAACAATATGTTTTTGAGGATTTTTACTATCTTTGCAAAACAAGTAAATACTAACAATTACCCAAACATGAAAAAATTCTTAACCTTGGTAGCCTTGTGCTTCATTTGTACAACTACCATTATGGCTCAAAAAGCAAAGTACGTATTTTATTTTATTGGTGATGGCATGGGACTTAACGAAGTTAATGTCACAGAAACTTATCTTGCAAATATTCAAGGAAAGATAGGAATCCAACCACTTTGTTTTCCCAGTTTCCCATACACTACGTATGCTACTTCTTTTTCTGCCAGCAGTGATGTCACCGACTCTGCAGCTGGAGGTACTGCTTTAGCCACAGGTGTAAAGACAAAAAACGGAGCCATCGGCATGAACCCTAAGCTTGAGCCTGTAAGCAGCATTGCAGACTGGGCAAAAAAAAGTGGCAAAAAAGTAGGTGTAAGTACATCTGTAAGCATTGACCATGCAACACCTGCCGTGTTTTACGCTCATCAAGAAAGTCGTAACTCCTATTTTGAGATAGGCAAGCAGGTTGCCTCATCAACTGTGGATTATTTCGGTGGTTCAGATTTTCTCCAGCCAACCAAGGATGGCATAGATCTTCATCAACTTTGTGAAGAAAGCGGCTACACGTGGGCCTATGGATATGAAGAAGCTAAAGCTAAATGGAAAACTGCGAAGAAACTGATTATGACGCAAACCAAAGAAGCTGCAGCTAAAAACAAGACAGAGCTTCCATATGCTATTGACAGAACCGATAACGATTTAACTTTGAAACAAATTGTGGAAATGGGAATCAACTTCCTTACTAAGGATAATAAGAATGGCTTCTTTTTCATGATTGAGGGTGGTATGATAGATCACGCTTGCCATGGGAATGACGCAGCTACCATGATTCACCAAACCATCGCATTTGATGAGGCTATTCAAGTAGCATACGATTTCTATCTGAAACACCCCAAAGAAACCCTGATTGTAATAACAGCAGATCATGAGACAGGTGGATTGATTCCGGGCAATGGACGATATGAATTGAATTTGCAGGCACTGCAACACCAGACCTGTAGTGTGGACAAGGTAACTGAACGTTTCAACGAGCTGAGGAAGAATAAAAAAGCTACTTGGGAAGATGCAAAGAAGATTCTAAGTGATTGTTTTGGTCTTTTTACCAAAGTTCCAGTAAACTGGAGGGATGAAGCTGAACTCCATAGTACATTTGAGGACTCTTTCCGTGCAGGTGGTACTGAGCAAAACTGGTATGGTAACAATGCCAAGATCGCAGCTAAGGGACGTGACATTTTAAACAAAATTGCAATGATTTCTTGGGCTAGTTTCGCACACTCTGACGGTTATGTACCTGTTTATGCCGTAGGTGTAGGAGCTCAAAACTTCCATGGCAGGATGAATAACACCGACATACCTGAACTTATATCTAAGGCAGCTGGCTACAAGAAATAATCAATCATCTTTTTGATATTTAAAGAAAATGGCCCACTTGTCAGTGGGCCATTTTATGTTATTTTCAATCCTATCAAAATCCAAAAACACCTAACTCATTCAAGAAAATCAGAATAATAGCCAATGGCAACAAATACTTAATAAGCAAATAGAACATACGAACTAGCCACTGAGGAAGAGTCCTATTATTGGAAAGTTCTGTCAGCAATGCCTTTTTGTTCATCTTCCATCCCACAAACAATGCTGTAAAAAGCCCTCCTATAGGAAGCATAATCTTAGCTGTAGCAAAGTCAAAGAAGTCAAACAAGTTTAAACCAAACAATTTGAAATCTCCCCAAACTCCCATAGAAAGTGAACAAGCAGTACCCAGAACTATTACCAAAGAAGTGGCCAGCAAAGCTGCAGTCCTACGGCTTATATGAAATTCTTCGGATAATAAAGATGTAGGAGGTTCAAGCAAAGAAATAGCGGATGTCAGTGCTGCCATAGACAACAAGAGGTAGAACATTAAAGAAAATGCATAAGCTAACCAAGGTAGACCATCAAAAGCTTGATAAAACACATTAGGCAATGTAATAAAAACCAAAGAGGCCCCTGAACCAGGCTCTATTCCTACTGAATATGCAGCTGGAAAAATAATTAACCCAGAAAGTATAGCAATAATAGTGTCTATGCCTGCTATATTTAAGGCATTTCCAAATAAGTTGGCTTCCCTAGGAAAATAGGATGCATAAGTACAAAGACAACCCATACCTATACTAAGGGAGAAAAAGGCTTGTCCCATAGCTGCCAAGAACGTACTTGGATGAACTGCACTAAAATCAGGATTCAATAAATAATCTACACCTTTCTTCGCCCCAGGAAGAGACAAAGAACAAAATACCAAAATCAAAATGAATATAAACAACATAGGCATCATCACCTTTGAAGCACGTTCGATACCTTTTTGAACCCCCATCACAACCACTCCTAAAGTAAATAGGACTGCAATGAACAAATAAATAAGAGGCCGAACTGGATCGCTCACAAAAGTTGAGAAATCTGCTGTATATTGTTCAGCCGTTTTCCCGGCCAATCCATTCGAACCGGCCTGAAAAACATATTCTAATGTCCACCCTAATACAACAGCGTAATAACATAGAATAAGCCAACCCGTCAAGACACAAAGAAATCCCACATATCTCCATGCGCCCTTTGCACCTAAAACAGGAAATGCTCGAAAATTATTCGTTCTGCTCCTTCGCCCCACTGCAAATTCAGCCACCATCAAAGGAACACCTACAATAATAATACATGCTAGATAAATTACTAGGAATGCTGCACCACCATTCTGTCCTGTTTCATAAGGGAAACGCCATACATTACCCAAGCCAATAGCAGAACCTGCCGCGGCAAGAACCGCTCCAACCTTACTTCCAAAATTTGTTCTTTTACTCTCCATAAATAATCTAGCTATCAATTCAATAAACCTGACAATATTTTAAACAGGCCCAATTCATTCATAAAAATCAAAATAATACATAATGGAGCAAAATATCGGATGATAAAACGGAACACAGGATATAGAGGCTGTTTTAATGCTCCTTCATTAGTAATTTCAGCACGTAGTACTTTTTCGTCAACCACCCAACCCAAAAATATGCAAATCAAAGCACTGCCTATAGGCATTAACAATTTAGCTACCAGGAAATCAAATAAATCAAAAAATCCCATTCCAAAAATTGTTACATCTTTCCAAATTCCAAAAGAAAAAGAACATGCGGATCCCAAAAGAAAGCAAACGATGCTAACAACCAAAGAAGATTTAAAACGACTTACCTTGAAATGTTTGATAAAATAAGCTGCAGCCATCTCCAACATGGAAATGGAAGAAGTCAAAGCTGCCATAACCAACAAAACATAAAACATCAAAGAGAACACATAAGCTACAGCTGGCAAATCTCCAAAAGCCTGTTGAAAAACATTTGGCAAAGTAATGAATACCAAAGAAGGACCAGCGTCAGGCGATAGCCCAGGAATAGAATAAACCGCAGGAAAAATAACCAAACCAGACATAAGAGCAACTAATGTATCAATGGTAGCTACTCCAAACCCATCACGTATCAAATCAATATCCTTTCTAAAATAACATGCGTATGTGCACAAACAACATATACCTACACTTAAAGAAAAGAAAGCTTGACCCATAGCAGATAGGCAAGTTGATCCAGACACCTTTGAAAAGTCGGGCTTTAATAAGAAAGTCAAACCTTTAGAGGCATCAGGCAAGGTCAATGAACATATAACTAAAATAACCAAGAAAACAAATAAAATAGGCATCATAATCTTAGCACCTCGCTCTATTCCTTTTTGCACGCCCATAGCCACAATACCAAATGTCAAGGCTAGAATAAAGAAAAGCCATGCTAATGGTTTAAAAGGATTAGAAGAGAAAGATACAAAATCGGATGCATACTCAGCTGCAGATTTTCCTACAAAATCATTCATACTAGCCAGAACTGCATAGTTAAGTGTCCATCCAGCAACAACAGCATAATAGCTTAAAACAAGAAAACCGGATATAACAGGAATAAGACCCATATATTTCCAAATCTTTCTACCACCACTCATTTTCAAAAATGAATGAGAAACATCGCTTTGACCATGACGACCAATCGTAAACTCAGCAATCATGATAGGCATAGCCATAAATAGCATGAAGAATATATAAATCAGAATAAACGCAGCACCACCATTTGTTCCAGTTTCAGTAGGGAAACGCCAGATATTCCCCAAACCTACAGCCGAGCCTGCTGCAGCTAATATAGCACCAAGTTTACTAGCAAACCCCGCCTGATTCGTATTATTTGCCATATTTTTTATAAATTCAAACTAAAATCTCTCTTATAAATTGCAAATGTAAGAATTTTAGCACTAATTTTGCAAAAAAGAAAGATAAAAATGATTAGAGATTACATAAAAAACTATAGATTCAGTCTATTTTGTATCGTTCTAATTTGGGTTTTATCCTTAATGCCTGTTCCAGAGACAAATTTAGCAGAAGATATTCCATTTATAGACAAATGGACTCACATAGTCATGTATCTAGGAACATGCAGCATTATTTGGATAGAATATTACCTTAAACATAAAGCAGAGACGAACAAAATCAGACTACTAATTGGAGCGATAATCTTACCCATTCTAATGAGCGGCATTTTGGAACTTCTCCAGGAATACTGTACTGGAGGTCTAAGAAATGGCGATTGGATAGATTTAGCTGCCAATACTACAGGTGTAGTACTAGCAGCTATATTAGGTGTATTTCTGTTTAGAAGGATTCTTGTAAAATAGAATCCTTCCAGAGTTTAAAAGGATAAGTCAACAATGAACCATTATAAAATCGTCGGTCCCCTGTAACCTCTTTTCCAATAAAATCAGGCTTTTCATAAGGCTCATTTTCATATTCCAATTCAACCTCAGCCATAATTAAGCCCTCATTATCTCCATAAAACTCATCAACTTCAAAGATATGCTTTCCACTTTTGACCAAATAACGCGTTTTGTCTATATACCCATCTTTACAGAGTTTCATCAAGTCCATGGCATCTTTAAAACTGATTTCAATTTCAAACTCATATCGAGATAATCCTCCATCAATGGAAGGGCCTTTAATAGTAAGATAACCCTTTTCATTACGTAAACGAACACGAACAGTGCGGCCACCGCCATGACAAATATACCCTTGTACTATACGTGTGGATGAAAAAGCCCTCTCCTTAAAAGGCCCTTTCACTAGAAATTTACGTTCTATTTCCTGTCCCATATCAATTATTTGAATCACTGAACTCCATGAGGTAAGCTTTGATGAATTCATCAATTTTGCCATCCATCACCCCATTGACATCACTAGTCTGGTAATTTGTACGATGGTCTTTTACACGACGATCATCAAAGACATAACTTCTTATCTGACTGCCCCATTCGATTTTCTTCTTACCCGCCTCTACTTTTGCTTGCTCTGCCATTCGATGCTGCATCTCCTTATCATACAACATAGAGCGCAACAACCGCAATGCATTCTCTTTATTCTTTGGCTGGTCACGAGTTTCTGTATTTTCAATTAAGATTTCTTCTTCCTCACCAGTATAGGGGTCTTTATATTGGTATCTTAAGCGAACACCCGATTCAACCTTATTAACATTCTGACCACCAGCACCACCACTTCGGAAAGTATCCCAACTGATTCGTGCAGGCTCTATATTAACCTCTATGGAATCGTCGACCAAAGGAGTTACATACACAGAAGTAAAAGAAGTCATACGCTTACCCTGAGCATTATACGGCGAAACCCGCACTAAACGATGAACACCATTTTCACTCTTTAAATAGCCATAAGCAAATGGACCTTCAATATTTAGTGTGCATGTCTTGATTCCTGCATCATCTCCTTCTAACAAATTAGCTACTGAACATTTATACCCATGAGTCTCCGCATAGCGCATATACATACGCATAAGCATCTGTGCCCAATCTTGCGCTTCTGTACCACCAGCTCCTGCGTTAATTTTAAGGACACAGTCCATCTTATCAGCCTCACTGCGCAACATATTCTTCAACTCCAAAGCCTCAACTGCAGATGCAGCTTTCACAAAAGCCTCATCTACTTCGGCCTCTGAAACCAATTCCTCTTTATAAAATTCAAAAGCAGCATCAGCCTCTTCTACTAAAGTCTTAACTTCTTTATACCCATCAATCCATGAAAGAAGTCCTTTTACCTTTTTCATCTGTAATTCGGCGGCCTTAGCATCATCCCAGAAACCCGGAGCTTGAGTACGCAATTGCTCTTCTTCTACCTCTATCTGCTTGCTCTCGATGCCCAAATAACGATAAAGAGCATCAGTACGATCTTTTATATCTTTAAGCTGTTCTATTGTTATCATCTTCTCAATTACTAATTATGTTTCGTACATTTTATCAATCTCTGCTGAATAGTTTTTCAAAAGCACTTGTCTCCTAATCTTCAAAGTATTCGTCAATTCCCCTTTATCCATTGTAAATGGCTCAGGTAACAAGGTAAAACGTTTAATTTGCTCATAAGAGGCAAAAGTTTGCTGCAAAGTATCTATACGAGTCTTTATCATCTGGTTTATTTCCTTATTCTGACATAAGTCCTTCATATCTTTATACTCAATCTTATGCTCTGCTGCATAAGCTTTTAGCTGGTCATATGCCGGAATTATTAATGCAGAAACAAACTTTCGTTGCTCAGCTATGACTGCCAATTGTTCAATATATTTATCCACACAAAGCCTTCCTTCCAGCACTTGCGGTGAAATATATTTACCATTAGAAGTTTTGAACAAATCCTTAATGCGATCAGTAATAAAAAGTTCACCGTCCTTTAGATATCCTGCATCACCAGTATGGAAATACCCATCCTTATCGAAAGCCTCACGCGTAGCAGATTCTTTTTTATAATAGCCACTTGTAACACCCGGGCCTTTAATCAAAATCTCATCATTCTCACCAATCTTTACCTCAATGCCAGGCAATGGACGCCCAACAGAACCAAGTGTCTTTACACCGTAATCACAACTTACAGTAGCCAAAGATTCTGTCAATCCATAACCTGCAACCAAACCAATTCCTACTGAATGGATAAACTCTTCAATAGCGGGAGGTATAGGGGCACCTGCCGTAGGAAGGAACAATGCGTTTTCCATACCAATGGCTTTCTTCAATTTCTGAAAAACTAGTTTATCATAGAACCGGTATTTCAGAGACAAAGAAATAGGTGCAGTCTTACGTTTTAATACGTACTCTATATTATACTCACGACCAACTTTTAGGGCACTTTTCACCACCTTCTGCATAACAGAACTCATGGCTGCAATCTTAGCGTTTACACCATCATAAACCTTCTCCCAAAATCGAGGTACAGCACACATGGCATTAGGATGAATTTCCTGTATAGACTGCAAAATAGCATGGGGATCTGTATTTACACAGACTACCACACCTGCACTTAGACAAAGGAATGTCCAACCACGTTCGAATACATGTGTCAATGGAAGGAAATCCATGGAAGTCATATTAGGCCAAAACAGGAATTTTATTACCTTGAAGTGTGCTTCGAATTGACCGATATAGTTAGAATGTTTCAGAATAACACCCTTAGACTCTCCGGTTGTGCCTGAAGTGTAAAGGATATTTGCAATATCATCATCATTTAGATTCGCCTTCCTTTCCTTTAATTCCTCTTCGTATTTCCAAATTTTCTTCTCATCGACTTTTACAAAATCCGTATAATAAACAGAAGTCTTGTCTTGAGGATTCATCACCACTTTGGAATCATAAATAATCAGTTTATGCAATGTTGGACAAAGAGAATGAGCCCGGAAGGCTGTATCATACTGCTGTTGCTCACCAACGAAAAGATAGCGAATCTTAGCATCATTCACAATATACTGAACCTGAGTTTCTGAACTCGTAGCATAAAGAGGTATAGTTACAGCACCAATACTAAAGGCAGCAAAATCAGTATAAAGGCCCTTTGCCATATTTTGGGAGAAAATACCTAAATTCTCCTGATGCTTTACTCCATTTGCCAACATGGCACAGGCCAATTGATTTACATTCTTGGCAAATTGTGTCCAAGTGACAGATTGCCATAGTCCTGTAGCATCATCCCTACATCGAATTGCAGTTTGTGAACCTCTATTCTGGGCTTGCGTATCAGCAAGCTTTCCTAGATGTAAAACCTTATGCTCCATTGTTATAGTAGTTTAAGTTATTTTTCTAATTTTAAGCCATCCAACAATTCCAAATATAGTCTGATGGCGTGATCTATTTCAGATATTTTAATGAACTCATTTGCTGTGTGCGAACGAGAAGAACAACCTGGTCCCAATTTCATTGATGGGAAAGGCATCAAGGCTTGATTTGACAATGTAGGAGATCCAAATGGGACTAGACCCATTTCCAATGTTTTTAATACTAAAGGATGCTCTGCATCTATACTAGATGAATTTAATCTAAATGAACGAGCCTTAATGTCACTACTAACATGCAAACAGATATAATCGTACAATTCCTTATTAGAATAAAGTTCATTACTCCTAACATCCACTACAAAAGTGCATTGATCTGGAATGACATTATGCTGAGTGCCTGCATGTACCATGGTCACTGTCATTTTCACGGGTCCAAGTAAAGGAGAAACTCGATTGAGACTGAGATCTTTAATCCTACCAATATCTGCTATTGCCTTATAAATGGCATTTTCACCTTCGTCACGAGCTGCATGACCTGCTTTCCCATAAGCTATCGCATCAAGCACCATTAACCCCTTTTCGGCAATGGCTGGTTGCATATTTGTAGGCTCCCCTACCAAACCTACGTGAATGGGAGGTAACAATGGAAGTACACATTCCAATCCTGCACTACCCGAAACTTCCTCTTCACACGAAGCTGAGTAAACCAAATTATATGACTGGCATGAGCCTATCAAAGTTTTATATACCTGCATCAAAGACACAACACTAGCGCCATCATCATTGCTCCCTAATCCAAAGATACAATCTCCTTCCACCGTAGCCTTGAATGGATTTTTTGTCCAAGCAGAAACAGGTTTTACTGTATCTAAATGAGCATCTAAAAGAATCGTGGGCTTAAGGGCATCGTAATAAGGATCCACACACCAAACATTATTGCCAATGCGATGAGGTTCCAATCCATCCTTCTGCAGTTTGTCAAAAACTAAATCAGCCACAGCACCCTCTTCTCGGCTAAAAGAAGGTATCTCAATCATCCGAGTCAATAAATCAACTGCTTCTTTTGTTTTTACAACAATATTATCCATTAACGCCTACTTAACCATTGCTCAGGATTCAGTTTCCTAGTCTCTCTTCGCAACTGGAACTGGAGAACATAATCCCCATCTTCATTTCGAGCCACTTTTCCTATGGCATCACGAGCCTTAACTTTCTGCCCTGCACGAACATTCACTGAAGATAGATTACAATAAACAGATATATAGCTTCCATGGCGAATCAAAACGCCTCGCATTCCTCCGTAAGAGAAAACACTAGACACCTCACCCTGAAAAATAGAACGGGCACTAGCCCCCGACTGTCCTTTAATATCAATACCTTTGTTATCCAATTTTACACCTTTTAATCCTGCTACAGTATAAACACCATAGTGACCAACTATCATATAAGGTCCAGTGATAGGAACCGGCATTAACCCTTTATTTCTTTCAAACCCTCCTGAGACTAAACGATCCTCGTCATCAACTTTATATGCACCCATACGCTCTGCCTTAGCCTTGGATGTGTTAGAGTTATTACCAGAAGCCACAGACTTAGAAGAAGACTTGCCTATGTTTTCACTTTCTTTACCAGTAGCTACTTCTTTTTCCGAATTCTTAGCTAATTCAGCCTTTTTTCTACGTTCTGCTTCAAGACGGGCCATCTCTTTCTTACGTCTTTCTTCCTCACGTTTCTTTGCCGCTGCAATCTCCTGCTCAACTAAACGATCTATCTGCTCATTTAGACGCTGACTCTGTTTTTGCTTCTGAGAGATTTCCTTTTGAACATCTTTTTGCTTCTTCTGAAGGCTAAACAGCAATTGTTTTTGTTCGTCTTTCTTAACCTCCAGTTTCTTGCGTTCTTGCTCACTCTGCCTCAAAAGACTTGATTTTTCACCCTTAGCCGCCAAGAGATCTGCTTTTTTTTGCTGCACAGTTTTCTGCTGTTCCTTCACTTGCTCACCTTGAACTCTAAGATACGTAGTGTATTCTCTAACATAACGCATCCTACGAAACATTTGAGAAACTGTTTCTGCAGAAAATATAAACATCAGTTTATCTTGAATGGTATGATTCTCTTTATATGCATACTGTACAGATTTAAGATACTTTTCTTTCATACTATTCAAATTTGCTTCTAGAGTGTCCAATTCAGTCTCTACTAAAGCTATTTCTTTATCTAAGGCCTTTATATCTTCTTCTATAGCAGTCACATATTTTTGTTGATTGTTAATTTGACCATTCAAAATTGCCAAGTCGCTCAACTGACTTTTCACGTCCTTCTTCATGGTACGGAGCATCTTCTCAGACTCAGTAATCTGCTTCTGCAGTTCTGAGCGCTGAGCTTTTAGATTCCGGATTTTCTTATTGGTCTGGCCCGAAACGTTCAAAACCAAGCAACAGAAAAAAGACAATATCAGTACAAAATATTTCATAAGCCTTAAAGACGCAACATTTTCAAAAGGTCTTCTGCCTTCATTTCTTGATAAGAAGTCTTTACTTTCGTACGTGTTTCCCACCCAGATTCATTAGACAGATTCCTTAACTGTATTTGAACTTCTGCATCCTTTCCCATACCCACAAGTTTAATCTTATGTGATAATGGGAAATACCTTCCACTATAAGCGGAAAAATCAGAATATGACCAATCAAACTCAGCACTACCACCTCTAACAGATGATATTTGAGTCTGCTGCACTAAAGAAGTAGCCAAGGATGTTAGAAACTTAAACTTGAGACGAGTATTCTGGCAAACTACAGTGGCATTTCCACTTGTAGTATACTCCAAAGACAAGCAGCGTTGTCCTGATGGCATAAATATTTCATTTCTAAAAAGAGACTCAAGTACTGAAAAATCGATACCAGACTCCTCCAAAAAATGAAACTCACTGTATGCAGCTTTTATATATCGTTTGTTAATGCGATCTATAACCAAAACATCTTCCGGAGTAAATTCTATCCGAGCTGCTTCCATCAGCCCCAAAGCCACAAGTGATAGTTGAATCACATCATTTCTCTTCATCTTTAGGTTTCCACCTACAGACAAAACTTGAGAACCACTCTTAAATCGGAAGTTCATCTTGGCAGACAAGCATTCATCAGGAATCACAGTTTTCCCTACAGCAGCAACAACCTGTTCTGCAGTAAGAGTTTCTGCATCCAATTTGCCATTAAATGTTTTCCTAGATGTACCACACGCACCCAACAAAATAGGCAAAGCAAGTAAAAGCAATCTAATTATTTTACACATTAGTCTTCTATATATTTTTTCTGCTTAATCTTCTTCTTCAAAGTTTTAGAATCAGAGCCCATTTCATCAGCTTGTTGCCAATAATCCATTGCTTTCTTTAAGTCTCCATTAACAAAAAAGATATCACCTGCATGTTCTACTATACCAGGATGAGAGTCACCACCATTCTTAAGAGATTGTTCTATATAGATTTTGGCTTCCGTAAACTTTTCCTCCAAGAACAAAATCCAAGCATACGTATCTAGTTCATTATAAGACTTAGGATCAGCCTTAATCGTTCTAAAACTCATTGCCTCTGCTTTCTCCAAATCCTTTTTTTCCAGTGCCAGGTAATATGCATAATTGTTAAGAACAAGAACATTATCTGGCTTATAAACTAAAGCTGAATCATAAGCTTCATAAGCCTCCTTACACATATTCTTCTCATGATAAATATCACCCATAGCTCCGAAAATATTAGACGCAAGTTCAGTATCTGTATTAGACGTAATATACTGGCTACCCCGCTTAAAAACATTCAAAGCTTCATCATTCTGGTTACTTTGAAGATAAGACAAACCTTGATAATAATAAAATGCCACCTCTTCTGGAGTGTACTCAATGGCTTCTTGACAAAGCTGAATGGCATCATTGAAATCCTCCCTTTCAAAAGCATACTGCATCAACTGCAAACGAGCTCCAGCATTACTAGGATCCAATTTTACCACCTTCCTTAACGATGTAGTTATTTCCTCTTTGGACATTTTTTTCAAAACTTTATACTGCGTACAAAGCATGGCCATATCTGCATTACCTTGAGGACTCTCCAAAATCTGGTTAAAAAGGTTCAAAACATGAATACTATCTTTTTTTTCTTCTTCACTATTGTAGATAATCTTACGCATCAGGGAAACTCTAATTTCATCATCTAGCGATGGATTCAAGACCAAAGCCTCCAACGCTTGCCCTGCATCCTCTTTCCTGCCTTGCTTTTCTAAATAAGAAACCATAGAAAGTTGCGCTTGCACATTCTGTGGCTCTTCCTTTAGCACACTTTGATAAATCTCAAAAGCCTTCTTAGGTAAATTATTATCTAAATAAAGATCTCCCAAAACCACTTTGTAGCGATAATCATTAGGATATTTTTCAGCTAAAGCTTCTATCTCACTAAACGCTTTTGCTTTATCACCCAATCTAAGAAACATATGGTATTTTTCCATACTGATTTGTTCACTCTTCCCATCCAGACTTTCCAATTTATTCAGCGCCCAAATACATTTCTCGTAATCCTGCTTTTGAGAATAAAAAGATAAGAGTTCATAAAAAACTTCTGACTTTTCCGGAGTGTTCGCAGCCATTTTTTCATAAACATTAATGGCTTCGTCTATTTGACCATTCCTATAATAAAAATTTCCTAATACTTGCTGATACCAAGTATTAGTTGGAGCCAACTCTGCTGCTTTCTCATAATAATACTGAGTTTCCTCTCTGGAACCCCAATAATTATAAAAACTGGCCATATCGAACAAAGCTTCTGGAGCATTGGGATTTATAAGAAGAGCATGTTTATATAATTCATAAGCTTCTGCATATTTCCCCAAATTACGCATCCGGACAGCCTCCATATAAAAATAGTCGAACCGCCGCTGAACCTCTTTTGGTAATTCAGTAGCAAAAGAATAGCCTACTGCAAACAAGCATACAAGGCTAAATATGATTCTTTTGGTTAAACTCATGCTCATTTTACACCAGAGTGCCCAAATCCACCTGCTCCACGTTCTGTTTCATCCAAAACTTCAACAGGCCTCCAACGTATCTGCTCATAACGGGTAATAATCATTTGAGCTACACGCTCACCATCTTCAATAACAAAATCTTCTTGAGACAAGTTTATTAGAATAATACCAATTTCACCACGATAATCAGCATCTATTGTCCCAGGAGTATTTAAAACTGTCACACCCTTCTTCAAAGCTAGGCCACTACGAGGACGAATCTGAGCCTCATATCCATCAGGCAAAGATATAAACAAACCGGTTGGAACTAAACAGCGTTGCATTGGTTTCAAAACAATGGGTTGATCCAAATTAGCGCGTATATCCATACCTGCAGACATATCTGTAGCATATTGTGGAAGAGGATGATGACCTTTATTAATAATTTGTACGTCCATAACTATTCAATACACTGATATTTGATATGCAAATTTACATAAAATCCATCATTTTTTCCACTTTTTCTAAAGAAAACAACCCTCAGTTAATATTTTCAATGTATTTTTGCAATAATTAAACGATTCAGAAGATGACTAGGATGAACTGGGAGAAACTACTATCCACAAAACGACTGGGACAAGAATCATTGGACGGTTATAAAACACATGACCGGAGTGAATTCCAAAGGGATTATGACAGGTTAGTATTTTCAGCACCATTCCGAAGGCTTCAGAACAAGACACAAGTTTTTCCACTCCCAGGCAGTATCTTCGTCCATAATAGACTCACACACAGCATTGAAGTAGCTAGTGTAGGACGTTCTCTAGGTTCCGAAGTTGCCAATAAACTAATTGAGGCCCACCCAGAATTAGCAAGCACTCACCTTCCTGAAATTGGTGCCATCGTATCAGCAGCCTGTTTAGCACACGACATGGGTAATCCACCATTCGGTCATTCTGGTGAGACTGCTATCGGCACCTATTTTTCAGAACGGGACGGGTTAGCGCTTAAGAACCAGCTATCGCAGGCTGAATGGGAAGATATCACCCATTATGAAGGGAATCCTAATGCATTTCGGCTACTTACTCACCAGTTTGTTGGACGCAGACCTGGTGGATTCGTCATGACCTATTCAACCTTAGCTAGTATTGTTAAATATCCTTTTGAGTCTAGTCTTTCTAATAAGAAACAAAAATTTGGTTTCTTCCAAAGTGAAAAAAATGATTATCTTAAGATTGCACAAGAATTAGGTATTTTACAATTAAGCGAACCAGGTAACCCCCTAAAATTTGCCCGGCATCCTCTAGTCTATCTAGTAGAAGCAGCCGACGATATCTGCTATGAAATCATGGACATAGAAGATGCTCATAAATTAAAATTTATAAGTACTGATGAAACGAAAGAATTGATGATGGAATTTTTCGATGAAAACAGGAAAAAACGCATTTTAGATACTTGTAGTTTCGTCACAGACATTAATGAACAGATTGTATATTTGCGCTCCTGTGTCATCAGTTGCTTAGTTCACGAATGCACAAAGACCTTCATAGCCCACGAGGAAGAAATCTTAAATGGTACATTTGAAGGAAGCCTCATCCAACACATTAGTAGTATTCCACGTAAAGCATATCAACTTTGCATAGAAAAGTCATTCAAGAATATCTATTCGGCAAAAGATGTTGTTGATATTGAATTAGCAGGTTTCAAAGTTATCAGTACACTTATTGAAGCCTTCACAGATGCTGTAATGAATCCGAATAAGGCTTATTCTAAACTGCTTATTAAACGAGTAAGCCAACAATACGAAATAAACGCAAGCACAACTTATGGTAAGGTTATGGCCGTTCTGGATTACATTTCAGGAATGACCGATGTTTTTGCCTTAGACCTTTACCACAAAATTAATGGGAACTCACTTCCAATAGTATAAACCTTATTATTATATAAACAACATGAAGTATTTTAGAACAATCGTAATTGGATGTTGTATGGGAATAACAACTACAATTCAGGCACAAATAAAGCCTGCAATTCCTTACAATGCTGAAATCGAAGCAAAGGTAGAGGCTACCTTAGCCAAGATGACATTGGATGAGAAAATCGGACAAATGTGTGAAATTACGGTAGATGCCATCACAGACTTCAGTGATAGAAGTAAGTGGAATCTCAGTGAGGAGAATCTCAAAAAAGTTCTGCGACAGTATAAAGTGGGCTCCATCCTTAATGTACCATTAAGTATGGCTCAAACACCAGAAAGTTGGGCAACGGGTATTCGTAGACTGAATCAAGAGTCTATGGCAGAAACCGGTATTCCACAAATATATGGTGTAGACCAAATGCACGGTACCACATACACTTACGGTGGAACACTCTTCCCTCAAGAAATAAACCAAGCTGCTTCTTTTAACCGTAATATTCCACACCGCATATCAGAAATTTCAGCTTACGAAAGTCGTGCATGTCTGATACCTTGGATTTATGCCCCTGTCATGGACTTAGGTCGTCAACCTTTATGGAGTCGTATGTGGGAAAGTTTTGGAGAAGACGTATATCTTAACTCTGAGATGGCTATTCAATCTGTAAAAGGTTTTCAGGGTGAAGATCCAAACCATATTGATATGTACCATACTGCAGCCTGTCTAAAACATTACATGGCCTATGGTGTACCAACTAACGGAAAAGATCGCACACCTTCAAGTATAACTAATCGCGAGCTCAAGGAAAAATACTTTGAGCCATTCAAAAATTGTGCAAAGGCTGGAGCACTTTCTATCATGGTTAATTCAAGCGTAAACAATGGTATGCCATTCCATGCTAACAAGGAAATGCTGACTGACTGGTTCAAAGTAGGTTTGAATTGGGATGGTATGATTGTAACCGACTGGGCAGACATAAACAATCTTTACGTTCGTGATCATATTGCTGCAGATAAAAAAGAAGCCATTGAAATAGCCATAAATGCAGGCATTGACATGTCAATGGATCCATATAGTGTAGATTTCTGTGATCTTTTAAAAGAACTAGTTAATGAAGGCCGTGTCAAGATGTCTCGTATTGACGATGCAGTCCGTCGTATTCTACGCCTAAAATATCGTTTGAACCTGATGGACAAGTCTACTTGGGATATTGACACCAATAACTTAGCTAAGAAATATAATAAGTTCGCAAGCGATGATTTTGCTAAAGAAGCTATTGCCATGGCTGAAGAATGTATCGTTCTTTTGAAAAATAAGGACAACATCTTACCATTGAAAAAGGGTACTAAGATTTTAGTAACTGGTCCTAATAGCAACAGTTATCGTGCTCAAACAGGTGGTTGGAGTTATAGCTGGCAAGGTGACCGGGCTAATGAAGCTTGCAAAGCTATCGCCAAATACAAAACCTTCTACGAGGCAATCAGAGATAAATTTGGTAAAAACAATGTAACTTTAGTTGAAGGAGTCACTTACGTTGAGGGCAATGGTAACTTTGAACGTGAAAATGAACCAGACATTGAAAGTGCTGTAAAAGCTGCAGCAAACGCAGATGTTATTATTGCCATAATTGGTGAAAACTCATACGCAGAAACCCCTGGAAATCTAGATGATTTCAATTTGAGCAAGAATCAGCAAGACCTAGTAAAAGCATTGGCCAAAACTGGCAAACCAATAATCATGGTTTTGAATGAAGGTCGTCCTCGAATTATTAAAGATATAGAACCACTTGCAAAGGCAACCATCGATGCTTTTCTTCCTAGCAATTATGGAGGCATTGCTCTAGCAAACCTATTAGCTGGTGATGCTAATTTCAGTGCAAAAATGCCGTTCACATATTCCCGCCATATTGATGCTATCCAAACATATGATTATAAGCCATGCCAAAATATGGGACAAATGGATGGAAACTATAACTATGACGCTGTTATGGATGTTCTTTATCAATTTGGAGATGGAATCAGTTATACTACTTACAATTACAGTAATCTAAAAGTAGACAAGAAAGATTTTAATGTAAACGATGAACTTACTTTTACTGTAGACGTAACCAATACCGGTAATATGGCTGGCAAAGAACCTGTATTGTTATTTATTTCTGACGTAGTAGCCTCAATCACTCCAGACAACAAGCGTCTACGTGCGTTCGACAAAGTATCACTTCAGCCAGGAGAAACAAAAACTGTAACCTTGAAAGTGAAAGCTAGTGACTTGGCATTCGTAGGCTACGATGAAAAATGGATTCTTGAAAAAGGTGAATTTAAAGCTAAGGTTGGCAATTGTGATCCTATCAGTTTCAACTGTACAACCACCACAAAATGGGAAACCCCTAATAGAGAAGATTAATAAAAAAGGGCTTGCGATGCAAGCCCTTTTTCATTTTTTCTTTTTATGCGTCATTATATCTAAGACCATCCTATCTGTATCATCCATTCCCTCTGAAGCCAAACGAGTTAGATTATAAATACAACTATCCACATCATCTTCAATTAGTCCTTCTGCAGAAGTTACATATTGATTCTGGACAGCCAACATAGCAGATAAAACGGCTGTAGAGACTCCACTAGAGACCTTCAGTGCACAGCTAGGCTTTGCACCATCACATACCATGCCAGCTAAATTTGCAATCATATTTTTTACAGAATAAGAAATCTGTTCAAAATTTCCACCCATTAAATATGTTAACCCACAACTAGAACCAGTAGATGCTACTACACATCCACAAAGAGCACTAAGACGCCCAAGACTCTGTTTAATATAGATAGCAGTCAAATGACTTAATATCAAAGCACGAGTTAACTCCTCATCTGTATTATGATTTTCTTCGGCAAAAACCACTATAGGCATAGTTGCTGCTATTCCTTGATTTCCACTACCCGAATTGCTCATAACAGGAATCATAGCTCCAGCCATACGAGCATCACAAGCACTACTTGTAGCAGAAAGCATATGAGAAAACATACTCTCTCCCATTATACCTCGTCCTAAAGGTCTAGACAAAATCTTACCTAAATTATGCCCATAATTACCTTTCAACGCTTCTTCACTAGCTTTCTCATTTAATTCTCTAGCTTCATTAATAAACTTAAGTTCCTCTAGAGGTGTAGAAATCGCAAAATCATAGACTTCACGAAGTGTCAACTTTAAAGGAGACCAATTCTCCTCATTTTGTATTTCATCTCTAGCATCAAGAAGAATTCGTTCATCTTTGGCCAAATAGACAATATTATCATGTCGACCAGCTATAATAGCAACAACCGTTGAACCATTAGCAGAGCAAGTTGCCTCTATATAAAGTTTATCAACGTTTTTGTCTTTTAGTTTAATCTTTATTCTATTCTCTTCTAAAAATTTTTTGCCTTCCTCTACTGCTTCAGGTGTGGTATCACACAAAACTTCTAATCCATTCTCACTTTTACCAATTAAGGCTCCTAAAGCTACTGCAATAGGCAAGCCTATCATCCCTGTACCTGGGATGCCCACTCCCATCGCATTTTTCAAGATATTCGGACTCAGCAATACCGTTATTTGTTCGGGCTTTTGGCCTAATGTTTCAGAAGCTTTTGCCACACACAAAGCCACTGCCATTGGCTCTGTACAGCCAATAGCTGGCACCACTTCCTTATGAATCAATGATATAATCTGTTCTCTTTTTTCCTTTGCTAACATATTATTTCTTATAATTCTTTAAACCAGTATTAAGAAATTCAATATAATTTGAAATACTTTCATCATGGCTATAACTCTTATTCAATGGCTTGCCTTCATTATTTAGAAGGACATAAAATGGTTGAGTTTGCGATCCAAACTTTGTACGCTGAAAATAACTCCATTTATCACCTATTGTCCGTAACTTTCTGGTACGTCCATTTTCTTTCACCTCAACAATCTCAGGCAATGGGGTCTTGTCATCTACATATAATGAAATAAGAACATATTTATTCTCAATTAAATCTTTTACGGTTTCATCAGTCCAGACTGCAGCCTCCATCTGTCGGCAGTTTACACAACCAAAACCCGTAAAATCAATCAATACAGGTTTCCCTTGAGCAGCTGCATATTGCATACCTGCTTCATAGTCCTTGAATTGAGCCTCAACTGCATCGCTTTTAGCCAGATTGAAATCCTGAGTATTCATTGGAGGTGCAAAAGCACTAACAGCCTTACATGGGGCACCCCAGAGTCCTGGTACCATATACAAGGCAAAAGAAAAAGATATGAGTGCCATGAAGAACCTTGGAATAGAAGTACGAGGATTTACCACAACATTTCCCTCCTCATCATAGACGTCCTCATCATGAGGGAATCGAATCCACCCAATTAGATAAGCACCAAGAAGTGCAAACAAGACAATCCATAAACATAGGAATACTTCACGATCCATCAAGTGCCATCCATATGCCAAGTCGGCTACAGAGAAAAATTTCAATGCAAAAGCCAATTCGATGAAACCTAGTGTAACCTTTATCACATTCATCCAATTACCACTCTTAGGTACACTCTTCAGCAGCGTAGGAAAAAGTGCAAAAAAAGTAAATGGCAAAGCTAATGCAATAGCAAAACCTAACATACCTACCGTAGGTCCAATAATATTAGCCGTAGCCATTTCTACCAGTAAGAATCCAATGATAGGTCCTGTGCATGAGAATGAAACTAACGACAAAGTAAATGCCATGAGGAAGATACTTAAAAAGCCTGCTGAACTACTCGCCTTATTATCAACCGCATTACTCCATGTTGATGGGAGAGTGATTTCGAAGCCACCCAAGAAGGATGCACCAAATACCACCAACATCAAGAAGAAGAATATATTGAAAATAGCATTAGTCGACAAAGAATTCAAAGCACTGGCACCAAATATTAAAGTTATAATCAAACCAAGTGACACGTAGATTATAACAATAGAAATACCATATGTGATAGCATCACGTATTCCTTTTATCTTGTCATTTTTAGAACGTTTCAGGAAAAAACTAACGGTCATTGGGATAATAGGCCAAACGCAAGGTGTAAACAAAGCTATCAAACCACCTAAAAAGCCTAAGCCAAAAATAGCCCAAAGACTCTTATTAGAAGTCTCATTCTGTTCACCGTAGCTGCTCAATTCTTTGATGACAGGGCTCCATAAGTCTCCTAATGCAGCTGATGGTTGGGAAGATGTATTCACTGTTATAGTATCAGAAGCCTTTGTTTCATCCACTACCTCTTTTTCCTCTGAAGACAACCCATCTTTTTCCAAAAGGGATGCTACCTCCTTTACAGGCTCCACATTTTTTTCAACCCCAGTACCTTCATACTTAAAATCCACAGAGGTAGGAGGCATACAATTTTGATCATTGCATGCACCATATTCCAAATAGCCCTCAATAGAATAAGTTGGTCCTGTAATTCTCACTGTCTGAGTAAACTCAGCAGAGTTCTCATAATAAGAAACATTAGCATCAAAAACATCCTCATAGTGAGACAAAGGTTGTGTCTTAGACTTCAATTCTCCAACTAATTCTACCCCTTCTTTCTTATCCACATTAAAAGAAGTAGGGATAGGACCATTCTCTTCAGTTGTAGAATAGATGTGCCAGCCTTCTTCGATAGAACATGTAAAAATCAAATCAAAGGTATCTGGAGCTGTTTGCTTTTGAGCTACCTTCACGTTTACCTGGCCCTGAGCAACCAAAGTGACCAGAAACAATGTAAGAAAGATACTAATATTCTTCATACTTTATTTGTTTTATAAATACTCGCTTAATTGTTTTATAATCTCTTCCCCACGTAAATCACGTGCTAAAATAATTCCATTAGGGTCAAACAACATTATCTGCGGTATACCATTGAAACCATATATTTGACTAGGTATTTCTCCAGCCTCTAATATTTGAGGCCAAAAATGATTGTCTTCTTTCAATGCTTTTATGGAGTCTTCCCGCTTATCCCATATTGCCACACTAAGTATTTCCAACCCTTTTTCATGAAAAAGTTCATAGGCTTTCCTTAAATAGATGCCCTCTCTCCTGCAAGGGCCGCACCAACTGGCAAAAAAATCCACAAGTACATATTTTCCCTTTGCGACATAGTCGGAAAGTTTAGCCTGACTTCCATCTAAATTTCCATTAGGGATGACAAAATCAGCAAACATTTTACCAGGTGAAGTACTATGCTGTTTTTCCATCCTATCTTTAGCATTCCTTACTATAGGGCAATTTCTAGTCACTTCTGATGTCAGAACATAAAGTTTCTCAAACACATCATAATCTTTAATCCAAGATATACACTCTACAAAGGTCAAAGTGTTCAAAGGGTTGTTTAAATTCCTTCTCATCATATTCATGGCCCGACTTAAAAAAGTAGCCTCATGCTCATCAGTCAAAGATTTCAGCAAACCCAACTTTTGCTTTTTGTCCAAATTTAAATCGCTTTTAGCAGCCTGGTACTGACGATTAAAATCCCGGACATACTTGTTCCTATCTTGAATATATGCATTCCATAATTCATTTAGTAAGGAGCCACCAGTACTCATATCAGACTTCACAAAGACCTTCCCACTTTCTGCAACCAAAAAGACATCAATAGGTTCTATTACCATAGCTCTCTTTTGGCTTACATCAGCTAAATGAAAGGAATATTCTTCTCCATTTAGTTTGCAACTATCTAATTTCTCCCCCGTAGAAAGATCTCTCAAGAACAAAAAAGACTCTCTTATCTGAGGTATTTGTTTCTGAGATACCGACCCGATTACATCTAATTCTTGAGCCAAAACATTGGTTAAAGAACAAGAGATAATCAACAAGAAGAGAAAACGTTTCATCCCAATAGAATTAACTGCAAATATAGTCAAAAAAATAACAATAATCCTTTTTACAAATCAAACTTATATCCTAAGGTTACCATGAAACCTTGGTTGGCAGCACCATCAGCAAACGTGTAGTAATATGAGGACTCCTTCACTGGATTAGTAAGGCCCCAATAATAACGCGCATCAATTATGAAATTCGCATATTCATATGAAACACCGAAAGGAATGGAAAACTCTGTAGATTTAACTTCATCATCCATATCGTGATCACAAGAAATGCGTAATGCTGGTTGTATTCCCAACTTCAATGCTAAGTTTTTAACTATATAAAAATTCGCCATGATGGGGAAAGTTAGGTAACCTAGTGTCCCTTTGTTTTCCGACTCCACATCTTTAATATTGAGTCTAGGCACAGAAACAAAACCTTTTACCTTTATCCCTTTCGATTGGAAAAGCAAGCCCACTGAAGGTTTAAACCAACCGTTCACTTGATAACCCATTTCTGCCCCTCCAACTAATCCCAACTTTGATTTCGTTTCCACTCTTTCTATATTTGCCACGGCATCGGTCCAGTCGAATTTTATAGTTCCACTGCTATTTTTAACACCCCAATTATTCATGTTCATACCTAAATGGATATGAGCACTCCATTTGCCAACTTCACCTTGAGCAAACGCAAAAGTACAAGAAAAGAGTGCAGCAAATATGACTAAAAACTTTTTCATAGTTAATCTATTATCAGCATTTGTCAGTAACCATCGCAAAGTTAAGAAAAAAATATGATGAAACACAAAAGAGGAGCTCTCCTTTCGGGGAGCCCCTCCTTATTTTAATAATTTGAATCCTAAAATTTAGATTAGAGCTGTGGACCAGCAGCAACCAAAGCCTTACCAGCCTCATTGGTTGTATACTTATCAAAGTTCTTGATGAAGCGAGCTGCCAAATCCTTTGCCTTCTCTTCCCATTCGCCATCACAAGCATAAGTGTCACGTGGGTCAAGAATACGACGGTCAACACCTTCCAAAACTACTGGAACCTCGAAGTTGAAGTAAGGAATGTGCTTAGTCTCTACCTTGTTGATGTCACCGTTCAAAATAGCATCGATGATACCACGAGTATCTCTAATAGAGATTCGCTTACCTGTACCATTCCAACCAGTGTTAACCAAGTATGCCTTAGCACCACTCTTTTCCATCTTCTTTACAAGTTCCTCACCGTACTTAGTTGGGTGCAACTCCAAGAATGCCTGACCAAAGCAAGCAGAGAATGTAGGAGTAGGCTCAGTAATACCACGCTCAGTACCAGCCAACTTAGCAGTAAATCCAGAAAGGAAGTAATACTTAGTCTGCTCTGGAGTCAAGATAGATACTGGAGGTAAAACACCGAATGCATCAGCACTCAAGAAGATAACCTGCTTAGCAGCTGGACCAGCGCTCTTGCCATTAACCTTCTTTACAATGTTAGTAATGTGCTCGATTGGATAAGATACACGGGTATTCTCAGTTACACTCTTATCATTGAAGTCGATAACACCCTTCTCGTCTACAGTTACATTCTCCAGCAATGCGTTACGCTTGATTGCATTGTAGATATCTGGCTCAGACTCCTTATCCAACTTGATAACCTTTGCATAGCAACCACCTTCGAAGTTGAATACGCCATTATCATCCCATCCGTGCTCGTCATCACCAATCAGCAGACGCTTAGGATCGGTAGAAAGAGTAGTCTTACCAGTACCAGACAAACCAAAGAAGATTGCAGTGTTCTCACCGTTCATATCAGTGTTAGCAGAGCAGTGCATTGAAGCAATACCTCTTAGAGGCAAGTAGTAGTTCATCATAGAGAACATACCCTTCTTCATTTCACCACCATACCATGTATTCAGAATTACCTGCTCACGGCTCTTAACATTGAATGCAGCACAAGTTTCAGAACGCATACCCAACTTCTCGAAGTTCTCTACCTTTGCCTTAGAAGCATTGTAGATAACGAAATTAGGCTCAAAGTTCTCCAGTTCTTCAGCAGTAGGCTGGATGAACATATTCTTAACAAAGTGTGCCTGCCATGCTACTTCAACAATGAAGCGAACAGCCATACGAGTATCCTCATTAGCACCACAGAAAGCATCTACAACATAAAGTTCCTTGTTGCAAAGCTCCTTGATAGCCATCTTCTTTACTTCAGCCCAAGTTTCCTCTGACATTGGGTGGTTATCGTTCTTATATCCTTCAGTAGTCCACCATACTGTATCCTTAGACACATCGTCCATTACGATATATTTGTCCTTAGGTGAACGACCAGTAAAGATACCTGTCATTACGTTTACTGCACCTAACTCGGTCAGCTGACCTTTGTCAAAACCTTCCAATCCTGGCTTCATTTCAGCCTCGAACAATGCCTCGTAAGAAGGATTGTGACCAATCACGGTTGAACCTGTGATACCGTACTTTGTTAAATCCAAATTTGCCATTTTATTATTTATATTTTATAAGTGTAATTATAAATGCTATTCTTTTGCACCTTTTAAATCGAATGCAAAAATAATATTTTATTCGTAAAATTCCACGCTTATAAGTAAATATTTCAATGCTTTATAGCCTTTTTTTTACTAACTAACATTTACTGCAAACTCCATATTGCAAATTAAGGAGTTTTTCATTTCTCTTGAAGCTGCACACTTCATCTGTCCTAGTGAATCAACTCTTTTGAGAAGCCACAAAGGACACGTAAAACAGCCATCAAGACATGAACAACTTAATCCCTATTTAATATGTGACTCAATGAATTGAATGGTTTGGTCAAGTATCTCACTACTTTCTGGAGTACTTCTTCCTAATGGAGCAAAAGCATGGAAGCAGTGTGGATAAGCCTTGAAATGACATTCCACACCCTGAGTGAGAAGTTTCTTCACGATTTCTTCAGAATCTGGTGCCAAATGCTCATTCATATCCCAAGCCAAAAACATAGGAGGCATGCCGTGCATATCATCATAATATGGTGATGCATAAGGATTCTTCCTTAATTCTGGAGAAACATATAAATCCTCCATTAATTTCACACCTTCCTCATTGATGGTAAAGTCTTCATCTGTAGCTCTTCTTCTATTGAGTGCTCCACTCATATCTATCACTGGTGAATACGGGAAAATAGCTGCAGGCAACTGCACCTGATTGTCACGTGCTTTCATCGCAGTGGTAATACAAAGGGTAGCACCAGCACTTTCACCTAGCAGAAATACTGGTTTCCCTGGATGACGTTCCAGTATAGCCTTGTAAGCATTGAAGCAATCGTCCACACCTGCAGGAAATGGTGCTTCAGGCATTAGCCTATAGGAGAATGTATATACTGGCAATTTCGTCTCACTGGCATAGATTAAAGCATAACCTCGTGAGGTTTTAGCATTGCCACACATAAAACCACCACCATGAATATACACCAAAACAGCATCGTCACGCATGTCGGACATGTGGCAATATTCTGCGTCTATCCCTGCCAGTTTCACCTCTTCAATTACAAATCCTGGCACATTAGAGTCCATACCAGCCTGAACATTTTCTGTTATACGGCGCAGTTCAAAAGGATCAGTGTCCTTTGTAAACTTAGGCATGGAGCCATTTTCTATCTGCTGCTTTATAATAGTTCTCACTTGCTGCATGATTGGAGATGCTTCTAAAGCATTTTGAGCAGATACTGTACAAGTGAACATCCCAGCACACAACAAGGTAAAAATTAATTTTCTCATAGTTTATTTAAAAGATAAAAAGGATTTATTTTCAAAAATTCTTCCGAACAACTTTCCAATCTGGATACTTATATTTCAAATAATCATCATCAAGGAAGAAAGCAGCCTGGCTCACATCACCTTTAAACTGCCAATCCAGCCACTTCAATACTGCTACACCATAGCTCCCTCCGTTTTTCTCATAATAGGTTCCACTATGGCCGTCAAGTGTATTCATCATTACTACAGGAACATTCTTGATGTTGTCAAAATCCATCTGTGCATTAGGGAAAGCCACATCGTCTGAACCTCCTATGAGATAGAACATTGGTTGATGTAAACTATTCAAAGCCTCTTTTGTGGTTCCCTGCATTTCCATGTCGGCTATACCGGAATTAAGCATTACACAAGTCTTGATGCGTGGGTCGTGAGCCACACCTAGAACCTGAGCACCACCACAAGACTGACCCATAGCTGCCACATGGTCAAGATCTAAACAATGGTAATAATCAGACTGTGGATCTGCATTTTGATCTGTCAGCCAGTCAAGCATCTCTAAAAGCATCTTAGGAGATGTCTGCTGGACAGGCTGAGCAGAGCGTTGATTTTTCTTTCCTTTCTTAGCTTGCTTCTCTGCCTCAGCTCTCTCCTTAGCTATGCGAGCTTCCAACTGTGCCCTAAAGGCTTTCTCCTCTTCAGCACTCATGGGTTTAACAGTCTCTCCGTTTGCCAGTACCACAGAAGGCTTTGTCTTAGGATACATGAAAGTGAGTACATTTTTCCACTCTGCAAGGACATCAGCTTCATCATAAGGGCCTATAGCTGCTGCCACATAGCCATGAGAAGCTACTTCACTCAGCAGATAGCGCATCTGAACATTATTGTTGGCACATCCACCATTGGCATAGACAATTACAGGAAGCTTTCCTATCTTTGCCACTACATCTTTTTTTAAGTTTTGTGGCCTATACATTGTAAGCATAGGACAAGATAAGTCTTCTACCACCTCAGCTTTATAAAGGCCTGTACCACCATTCTCCACCACTTGCTTTCGTGCGGTCTGTGCATCTGCCATCCCGATTGTTGCAGCTAGCAAGCAAACTGCCATTAATAATCTTCTCATAAATCCTTTTTTTTCTCTCTATAACGCAAAGATACAAAATAATTTCTTGTTTTGTGTCACAAAACACCTTACTTTGCGTATTATTTATAGAAGAAATTTAAAAGAAAAACAAAGAAACTGCTGAATGACAAGCGAAGAGTTTGAAATAACGATGAAAAGGCTCCGACCTGTACTGATAGCTGAGGCAAACAGGTATCTAAGTGATGCTGATGAGGCTGAAGATATAGTACAGGAAGCCATGATTAGACTCTGGCAAATGTATGCTCAGCTACATAATCCGGTAAATGGATTAGCTCGAATACTGGTGAGGAATCTTTGCCTCGACTTCATCCGGTGCAGAAAGCCCCGAGAAGACATAGAATCCCTGTCCATTATAAGAAGTAGCGAAAGCAGTGAGAGGATGGATCATGAACGCATTGAACGTATGATGACAATCGTGGAAAGTTTACCCGATGTACCTCAAACCATTCTCCGACTCAGACATATGGAGGGGATGGAAATAAAAGACATAGCTCGATTCATGCAGATGGAAGAGGCTGCGGTTAGAAAGGCATTGAGTAGAGCCAGACAAACGATAAAAGACAAATTAACCTGCAATAAAAAATGAAAGATATAGCTGAAATAAAATTATTGATGGAACAATTCTTCGAGGGGAACACTACCTTAGAAGAAGAAAAATGTCTTTATGATTACTTCAAGCAGCATCAAGATTTACCTGAAGAACTAGAGGCATATCGAGAATTGTTCCTGGATTTAGATGCTATAACTCTAAATGAAGTGCAACCTACAGAATTCCCGGAGGAAGAACCAGCAATCAGTTTACCTTCTACAGAACTTCCAGCAAATTCCACACCACCAAAACACCGTAGATTATGGCTGAAAATTGCCAGTATTGCTGCTTCCATAGCCATCTTTCTAGGATCTTTTGGTATTTATCGGACATACGAAAATATGAAATTACAAAGAATATATGGTGGAAGCTATATGGTGGTAGACGGTGTACGCATTGACAATTTGAGGGAAATCTTACCACAAATCAAAAGTGCTTTAAGTTTAGCTGAAGACATCGGTTCACCATCTCCCACCGATTTAATTAACCAGGCTGAACAAGACCTGCTAGGCACTATACAGGATGCACAGGAAAGAGAACGCATCCACCAACTATTAAATCAATAATAAAATATGAATATGAAGATAAAAGTTTTATTGTGCATGCTAGGGATGCTTTTTACTACACTGGCTATCTCTGCTCAAAATTCCATAGACAAAGCGGTTGATGAGTATTCGTCTATTGGTAAGAGCACTTTTACCTCCGCAGTAGAACGTGACCCCAAGACACGCAAAGTTCTGAAAGTAGTGAAGATTCTACAGCCCACCGATATGAGCATTAATAAATTACGTAAAGCATTTCTCCAAGAGCAAGAAAACGGACAATTCAGCATCATGGTGAATGATGAAGAAGAAACCATGACTTTGACCGTAGAGAACGAGAAAGAAAACCGTGTCTATATGATGAAATATGTTAATCACAGATCGTCATTTACAAACGGTAAAGTAACCATCATTATTAGATACAAATAAAAAACTAGCTAAAATGAAAAAGATAATTTTAGGGGTAGCATTAGGGTTAGCTACCATAAGTAATATACAAGCTTCAACACCAGTATACGATGAACCCATCATCAGCAAAGATTATAATTTGACAGGTTTCTCCGGTTTGAAGAACTATCATGTTGTCAGGATTCACTACACACAAGGTAACTCTTACAGCATCAAGGCTGAAGGCTCTGAAAAACAAATAGAAAGCCTCATACTGGAAGTAAAAGATGGAATTCTGATAGTAAGAAACGACCAGAAGAAAAAGAAGAACTCCAACGAAAATCAGATGTTGACACTCTACATTACTTCACCCGACATGAACTCTCTAGAAAATAAAGGAGTTTTAAAATTTAATGCAGATAAGCTAAAGACTGAAAATTTACACGTCAGCAGCAGTGGTGTATTTGATCTTAATGCCCTACAGATTTCTTGTCCCGAAGCTACTTGTGAATTAAAAGGTGTTACCAATTTAGATGTCCATTTCGATGGAACCTTGCTGAATTTGGATGACCGGGGTGTCACCAAAGGAAAGTTGGTAGTAAAAACTGATAAACTGGATATTCATTCCAGTGGTGTGGACAACATTAAGGTAGATTATAAAGGGAAAGAAGCATCCATCAGCAAGAGAGGTACAGGTACTATCAATCTTCAAGTAGATTGCGAAAAACTAGATGCCACAAATTCAGGTGTAGGAAAAATTATTCTTTCCGGAACTGCAGATGAAACATCCATTCGTAACACGGGTGTTACGAAAATAGATGTATCCAAACTCAACCAATTCTAATTCTTTTCTTCAAACATTTATATATATTCAAAGCGGTAGCCACCCGAAAAGTGACTACCGCTTTCTTTCATGTTTTTGTGAAAAGAGAAATTACTTCACTTCCCAAATATCATTAGTCTCCAGCAACTCAGCAAAGTTGTGGTACTTCTTCTTGGCACTAACCTCCTCTATCTGAGCATGGACAGCCTCATCGTAAGTAGGAGCTTCTACATCACGAATCACACCGAAAGCCACAGGGAAATCTGGGCCATCCATCATGGCAAGTTTCAGTTGCAAGGTATTGTCCATACAGTGTGCATCATGAACCAGGATATCATCCAGTGTCACACCATTCTCACCAATCTTCACTACCTTGATTCCGAAACCTTCCTGAACCAATCCGTACTCGTTGTTCTCACCGAATACCATAGGTTGACCATGTTTCAGGTAGATGGCATTTTTAGCACGGTCTTCTTTCTTTGCCAGATAGTCGTAAACACCATTATTGAAAATCATACAGTTCTGCAGAATCTCGCATATGGCAGCACCTTTATGCTGAGCTGCTGCTTTAAGAATCTCCACTGTTCCTGCTGCATCTACTGCTGCTGCACGTGCAAAGAATCTTCCACGAGCACCGAAGCAGAGCTCTGCTGGGCAGAATGGATCTTCTACAGTTCCATAAGGAGATGATTTGCTCACAAAACCACGAGGTGACGTTGGAGAATACTGACCCTTTGTCAAACCATAGATACGGTTGTTCAGCAGAATCATATTCAGGTCGATATTACGACGGACAGCATGGATAAAGTGATTACCACCGATAGCCAATCCATCACCGTCACCAGAGACCTGCCAAACCGTGAGGTCTGGGTTTGTTACCTTAGCACCTGTAGAAATAGCAGCTGCACGTCCATGAATGGTTTGCATGGCATACGTATTCATGTAGTAAGGCAGACGGCTAGAACAGCCGATACCGGAAATTACTGCTACGTTCCAGGGCGCAACTCCAAGTTCTGCCATTGCTTTATGCAGAGAGGCAAGGAAGAAATGATCGCCGCATCCAGGACACCACCGAGGTTGTCCTTTCTTATAGTCTTTTGCTGTATATTCGCTCATGATATTTCTGTTTTTGGAGTTTACTTATTAAGGATTTCATTAAATGCTTCTACCAATTCGCTAATCACGAAAGGCTGGCCTTTTACTTCATTGTACTGATAAGGAACGAAGTTGTCTACCTTCATGCGCAGATAAGCTGCAAACTGGCCTAGGTTCTGCTCTGCCACCACTACTTTCTTGTAGCGTTTCAGCACTTCGGCAGTGTTCTTTGGCAGTGGGTTAATATAGCTGAACTGTGCCAAAGCCACTTTCTTTCCGTCCTTGATCATCTCGTCCATAGCTGAGTGAAGGTGTCCGTAAGTACTTCCGAAACCTACTATCAGCAAATCAGCATCGTCCTTGCAACCTACCACTTCCACGTCGGGTACTGGAATCTTAGCTACCTTAGAGGCACGCACATGTACCATCTTGTTGTGGTTCTCTGGGTCGGTAGAGATGGCACCGGTATTACCGTCTTTCTCCAGACCTCCCAGGATGTGGGTGTAACCCTCCTGTCCAGGGATAGCCCAGTAACGCACATCACCGTCGTTTCGCTTGTAAGGGGTATAGTTGTTCTTCATTTCCTCGGTTACATAAGGAGGATTGATGGAAGGATATTCACCCAGGTTAGGTAGCTTCCAAGCTGAAGAACCGTTGGCAATGAAAGCATCGGTCAGCAAGATAACTGGAGTCATGTGCTCCAAAGCTATCTTAGATGCCATGTAAGCAGCATCGAAGCAGTCGGTTGGTGAAGTTGCTGCAATGACTGGCATAGGGCTCTCACCGTTACGTCCGAAGAGTGCCTGAAGCAAGTCGGTCTGCTCACTCTTAGTTGGCAAACCAGTAGAAGGACCTCCACGCTGAACATCCAGCAGTACCACTGGAAGCTCTGCAGTTACAGCCAGATTCATAGCTTCTGATTTCAGACACAAACCAGGGCCTGAGGTGGAAGTTACAGCCAAAGCACCAGCGAAAGATGCACCGATAGCAGTAGCAGCACCAGAAATCTCGTCCTCGCACTGTACGGTAATCACACCCAGTGACTTATGCTTAGCCAGTTCATGAAGAACATCGGTAGCAGGAGTAATAGGATAAGAACCCAGGAACAGCTTCAACCCTGCTTTTTCTGCAGCAGCAATGAAACCATAGGCAGTAGCCTTGTTTCCTGTAATGTCCATATAACGGCCCGGTTCTTTCACCTTAGACTCTATACGGTAGACATTAGCAGCTGAACTGTGGGTATTATGACCATAATCATATCCAGCCTGAATAACTTTTATATTTGCCTCGGCTACACCTGGCTTCTTCTGGAATTTCTCACGAAGGAAATTGAAAGCGATATTCAAATCCCTGCTGAACAACCAGCACACCAGACCCAGTGCAAACATGTTACGGCATTTCAGGATGGATTTATTATCCATACCGCTGTCTGCCAAAGCTTCTTTTACCATATCTGTGATAGGGCATGCAATGACACGATCTGGATTAACACCCAGCTCTGCCAATGGATCTGCCGTTTTGAACTCTGCCTTCTTAAGGTCTGCCTCCTTAAATGCATCGGTATCAATAATGATAGTAGCATTAGGTTTAGCAAACTTCAACTGAGTCTTTAGAGCTGCAGCATTCATAGCCACCAGAACATCACACTCATCACCAGGGGTAAACACCTTAGCAGCACCTACATGCACCTGGAAACCAGAAACACCAGTCAATGAACCTTGCGGGGCACGAATGTCCGCAGGATAGTCTGGAAAAGTACTGATACTATTACCTACAGTAGCTGAAACTGTAGAGAAGATACTACCCGCCAACTGCATACCGTCGCCGGAATCGCCAGAAAAACGAACTACCACTTGGTCTAGTTCTTTATATTCCATTCCTTCTGCCATAGAAAATTTTATATATTTTTGATTTTAATCAAGAAAAGCGGTGCAAATTAAGCATTTGTTTTTGACTTAGCCAAACAAAAAGTTTGAATTTTTAAAATTGTTTATTTTCATTTTTCAAAGAAAATAAATGATAACTTTTCATTTAGAAAGTGAAGATGTGAAACTAACGACATTTTGCGAAATTTTAACCCTTTTACGCACCTAAAGGGAAGATTTTTCAGCACTTAGCATGCTTAGAGAAAATCCAGATGAATGAACCACAAATTTTGTTGTTCCGTAAGAATTATTTATCTTTGCAGCTGCTTTTCCAGAAAAAAGAGGATGCCTCTATAGTTCAATGGATAGAATACGAGTTTCCTAAACTTTAGATCCGGGTTCGATTCCCGGTGGAGGTACAAAGTACTGATATTCAATTATTTGAAAAACAATCAGTTAAATAAAATTATAATTTGCAGCACTCGCATATTACTCGCAAAATCTCAATTTTATTCTATTACTTTTTATTGCTTTTTATTACTCGCATTATTGCACACCTTTTAATATTTGATAGACTATGAAAACAATTCTAAACCTGGTCACATTGGCTGCAGCCTTTATTCTTACATCCTGCAATGGCGGTGCAGGAACCAAGCAGGCCGAATTTTTCGACACAGAGCATAAGACAGTATTCATTAATGGAATTTCGGCTATTGGCGGTAAGGATGCCATCCTGCAAAGCTTAGAAAAATATGGCCTGGTACCGGAAACAATTGATACCATTAATCTGTCAATGATAGGTGGAGAATATTACGAAAGCTATTTCATGGAAAACAACACCAATGATGAATCTTTGGCCGATGTCCTAACCTACAACCTTTTCAAGGATATAGCAATACCGGAAAAAGAAAATATCTATGTTCATTTCAGTTCATATAGGAATGGAAATATAAAAGACTATTCAGTCAGATTAGGCACAATGGATGCAGACCTAACAAAGGAAGAATCCAACAAAGTAAACATGAGATTGGCTGAGATGTTCCCACATTCCAAGATAGCAAACAGCAGAATGGGATATAGAACCTATTATGATGATAACGGAAACGGAATCTACTATACAGATGGAAGTTCTTTGGATGTTTATATAAATGACTCAAAACTAATGAAATAAGGCCATTATAAGGCCATTAAAAACCATTCCTGGATATTCTGTCGGGTTGTCATTGCAGGTCATGGCAAACGCATTTCTTTATGCATAAGCTTTGCCAATGATATATGCAGATTCTCAGCCAGGCTGAATGAGAAAAGCTTGAAAAATAACAGATAGTGCCTATATCAAAATGCCATTATTATAGAGGCTTGCCCTATGGCAGGATTGCTAGTTGTTTGGGGTAATTATTAACCTGCAACCAAAAGTACCATAAAAGCATCAGAAAATGCAGATGCATGAATAATGTCAATAATAGGGTTGAATCCGTTCCGCCTGCTGATTGGAAAAGGCTTCACACCTTCCATGTGGATTTACCCGAAACAGATTCAGAAACATTGGGATGAAAGGTGAAGGCATCATATTGATTTCTGCCTACAACAGAGAACCAAAACAACTATGGCATGGCTCCAATATATAGGCTCCTATAATGCAATGCCATCAAGCCGGCACCAGGACAAGGATTTGGAGCCTGCAGAACTGATTCATCCAGGATGCAACCCGGTTACATCCACCACCCTATCTTGCAGCATTCATCCAGGCATGGCACCCTGCTATATGAGTGCCGGCCATGATCCGGACAAGATGAAGCAGGAAACAAGGCCAAAACACCATTTTTCCGTACCATGTCCGCATTGATGACAGACAGTTGAACAATAAAAATACTACACTATGGAAGAAGCACCAAAGACCAAAAGAGTAACTAAAAAGGCTCTTGAAGAATTCTGCACCGCCAATGGCATAACAGAAGATAGGATACATAATCTTTTGGAATCAGCTTGTCCGGCAACCTACAAATGGGATGAATCAACATATAAGGCAATACTGCACCACTTGTTCAAGAACTATGAATTCTTGACAGATGAAGATATTATTTCATCAATCAATGGTATGCAGAAGAATCTGTACAAGTATTCATTTGATTATGCCCACCAAGCCAAAATGAAAATAAAGCTTGAAGAATTCCTGGATAAGGTTGTTGAAATTGCAGAAGTGCAGGATGTAAAAGCAAGTCAGATAGAAGGTTGGAATGAAGAAATGAGAGAGTACATAAAAAGGAAAGTTGCCACATGGTCTGTATTTGATGAAGTGACCAAAGAAATACAATGGGGAAAGGCATTTAACAACATGCTATCATATTACCGGTATGAACTCCAAAACCCGCCATTCCATTGCTACAACATCTCCAGGGATGAAGTACTTTTCACAAAGGAAAAGTTATATTGGAATGGGAATAGCTATCAGAAGGAACCAATCCAGGATGCACCAGGCACCACACCAGGCACCGCACAATCCAATAGTGGATGTTGTTTTCTGTTAGGCTACATCGCAATTGCAGGAATCACCACAACATTGCTTCTCTTATTTTAAGGGTTTGCATTTCTTGCATTTTTAATCAAAAAGACAAGGCATGAGCAATTACCACCCATGCCTTTTTCATCTTCATCCTGCCTTTCTAAATTGTCCTGCTGCCTATTTGAGATAGGTTTAAATCTATGCTATCCATGAGCAGCTTTTGCAGTTCAACCCTTAATGCCTGGTATTTTTCGGTGAATGGCTCCAACACTTTTTCAGTCTGTTCATTTCCCCAAATACCGGAAGCGGATTTGGACACCTGGTCATAGAATGAATTCATTGTTGCAATGCAGTTCAAAAGGCTGCTTGTTTCTTCTGATACGTTAAATTGATTGTTTGCCATAGTCATTGAATTTTGTGTTTGTTTCTGTTGTTTATGTGCTACGAAGTTATAAGAACAAGTACAATAAAGCAACTATTCCGGCATTGTTTTAACATCATTTATAACAGTATAAACCAATTGGTTTATATATCTGTAAATCAATAAACTAAATAGCTGAGTAAGAAAAAATCAACAACGGATTAAAGCTACCATCCAGGGAACCCACAAGAGCCAAAAAAATACCACCCACCAAATCTGCATTTTGCAATCCGGTAAGCTTTTTCTGAAACCGGAAAACTTTTTCCCAATGCCCAATGGCAAATCCATGTCTGCCTATCAGCAGGCATTGTGGCTCGTTGTTTTGCCTGCCATTGCCAAGTTACCACATGGAAGGACAGAAGGCCTTAAAATAGCTTATACGGCCTATATTGCCACAATAGGTGATGCAGACAACATCAGTACAACTGCAGAATTGCTGAAGGCCTCAGCAGGGAAAGACAGACCGACCAAAGCACCATTCCTGGCACATGATGCAATGCAGCTTGAAGGCTGCTATCATTTCCCAACCCTATTCTTCATGAACACTTCAAACATATCACTAAAGTCCTTGAATGTTTCCGGCTTCCTGCCATTATGGAATTCCGGGAATACATCCATGTAAAGTAGTGTCAAACCGATTATCGCACCTACAAATTCATAAGTACTTGCAAATCCGTATTTCTTTTGATAATGCATCAATATCCTATACCTGGCATCTGGAATCTTTGTGACTATCGGCTTTGTCTTTCCTACGGTTTGCCCTACATATCCTTCATGCTTTTCTTCTGTGTATTTAGGTTTTCTTCCCATAGCATAAAGCACAATTTATTAAGGCAGATAGTGGATGCAATAGATTGGATGGTCAAGGAACCACCCGACAACATAACACACAAAGTCCGGCTTCTGCTCTTTCTCATCAATGCGGTAGTACCTGCCAATCCTTTGCATTTTCTTGTTGCTTAGTTTGCGTTGCTTAATAAATTTCATTGGTTATGTGATTATATGTCCTGCTCTTATTATTTCGTGTCCTATGGCCTCTGCATTCTACGTTCCGGAAAGATACCTGCATGGAGAATAGGCAGGAAGGCATCCGGTTATTTTTCAGTTGTCGCATTCCTTAACCTGGAATTCAGCCTTTTCCTTTGTTGCCTTCAGCACATTCCTTGATTCATGCTGCAGTTCCTTCACCCTGGCCATAGCTTCTGCCTTGCTGCAGTAAATACCGGTGGAATAAGGCACGAACCAGGCAGTCCATGATAGGCCATCCCTGCTCCAATACTGATACCGTTTAAGTATTTCATAACTCATTGCCTTTTTTATCCATTTATGTCAATTTTGTTCATTTATACCTATTTTTCCCCAATAATCCACATGATCAGGTGGAATATGTTGTTTATTTTTTCCGAAAACCCCCACGGCCTAAAAAAATTACCCTCGTGTGGAAAAGATTGCGGGCGAGGTTATCTGATAGGGTACCCCCTCTCTAAAAACACCCCCCGGGGGGTACATGTAACAACATGCCAGGGGGAATGGGGTACACCTGGCAGGCCGGCACACCATGCAACCATTGCCCGATTCATTTTTATTTTTCCTTTCATGGTTCTGCAATATACTGTCATCATATCCCTGCCAAAACCCTGCATTGCCTTTTCAGTTCATCCTGCCTGGTCAATGATTCATTATTAATGCTGAATGGATGGTTAAGTACATTCAATGCACTATCTGTTCCGTAATGGGTACACCTGCATTGTTGCTGCATCTACCATTGATTGAGTGAAGGCAGGTGTGGGAACAAAAGAGCAAATAACCAAAGAAAGAACTATGAATGAATTTTCCCACACCATGCCTAACACTACTAACCAATAACTAACCTATCAACAATTAAACAACAATCAATGCAATGACAATATGTGTCCATGTGGAAGCTTGAACCCATACATTCTTTCAAGCCTTGCACCTCGTTTTGCAAATGCCTCACGAACACGTTTTTCTTCCTCTTTGCTCAAAGGTCTGCAAACATATTCACGTTTGGCATTGCTACTCTTTCTCTTTCTGCTTTCCATTGCTGCCTCAAATTTCTTGACTGCAGCATCTAATTCTTCAAAAACATCCATAACACAACAATTAACTAAACACTAAAAAATCTCATATTTAGGCCTTTCTTCCTTGCTCAACCCATCAAGGAATGATTTGTACCTTTTCCCTTCATCTGTACTGTAATACCTGGCAAGGAACCTATCTTTGGCCAGGAATACCTTCTGCCCGGAGAATGCAACACAATCTTTGTAGTGCATGCTTACTGCACCAGTCGGTAGCTTCGGGGCATCAATCAAGGTGGGCATTTCAGCACACCTCAGAATCATCCCGGTTCTGAATGTGCCTGCACCGAATTTCTGCAGCAATGTTGGGACAGTACATCGGTTCATGTAGTCTATCTCCAACCCTGCCTCTTTAAGCATCCTTTGCAGGAGTTTTGTTTCCGGCATCTTACTTTCCATCCTATCTTCTGTTAATCATCTGACAACACATCACTAAATTCATGCCCTAATCTATGTACACCGCCTTTCATTATCACGTTCTTCATGTCACGGTCAAACGCAAAGAAATACTTGTGCATCAAGCCTGGTGAAGCATGGCCTTCAAAGAATTCATTCATTAGGCCGATTATCTTTTTCTGAAGCTTGTATTTCTGCAATGCCTTACCGCTTATCCACATTTCAAAATATGGTTCCATCTTTCCTGCATCCAGGGTTAAATAATAGGGGCAACCGTCAACCTTACGTTTTTCATCCTTCTCCAGGGTTATGAATGGCCACCACTTCTTATCCGGTGAACCTACAGACTGTGCAGAATGCTTAAAACGTGAATCCTGCATCATTAATACATCCAACATAGCAGGACTTATATTCCGGTGTTCCAATTCCTTACGGATTGCATCCTTCAAGTCCAGAGTTAAACAGCCAAACTGACCGAAACGATATACATTGTATCTTGAAAGGATGTCCAGGGCATAAAGCAATGGCACAAGGTTCATGTTCAAGTTGCCAATCTGCAATCCGCAATATTGCATAGTTTTGCTATATGCATCATAATCCACACCAATAAGGATTGCATCCTTTGGATGTTCGGGTAACGGTTCCAGGCTGAAGAATTCTGCTTCCTGCTCCGCTGATTCAATGACCGGTTCATTCACGGCCTTCTTTTCTTCTTTTCTCAAATAATCTAATAAACCCATAATACTATCTAATTAAAATCATAATACTGAATCACCTTAATTTCTTCACTACTCAATTCCTCGAAGAATAGCCTTCTTGCTATGCCATCTTCATTGAATGTATGGTACCAGGATTCAAAAGTGGCTCTGTCAAAGTACATGATGCCATTGTTGAATGCCATCAGATTCTTCCACTTTATCATTCGTGGCTTTGCAGTCATGTTGTTTACATCCTTCAGATTGTATCTTCCCGGATTTTCTGCTGCATCAATGAGAATACCGAATGTAGGTGTTATGTATGGGCGCACCTGCTTTGTTATATTCTCGTTAATATACCTGCAATCTTCAATTGCCTCATTCTGTATTTTCACATAGGATTCAAAGACCGGAATAGCCAAAGTTGCATTGTTCATCCGCATCTGCTTTTCCTGCATTGTTTTCTGTCCTGCCTTCATGATTTAAGTTTTTATGGTTGTCAATCTGCTGAAATAATTCAACCGCCTCTACACTACCTCAAAAACAAGAAAAAAGGATTACCGATGGTTGAACCATCAATGGTTGAACCATATGGTTAAACCATCAATGGTTAGACCATTAATGAAGGATTGCAGGGTGCAGCACGTTTTGCCGGTGAATGCCATGTTTAGTTATCCTGGAGTCTGTAACACCTTCTATTTGCCCTTTCATTCGCCCTTTAATATCTTACTTGCTCACCTCAAAGACAAAGTGACCAAGTTATAATTTATTAGCAATCATTGTTTTACACCATCATAAAAAATTAAGCATATCCAAACGTGCTTATTCTATCCGCCTTTTTATCCGCCCTTTTGCTATCAAATTAGGGGAAATTTTCCCATGATTTCCCATTAATACAAGTTAGATTCTCTGGAATTTATCAGCATGACAGACAATGGCCAATTCTTGCCAATTCTGCAAAGATTGGAAAGAATCATGCAGTTTTATTCCTGGTTACGTTGGTATGTTGCCAGGTGTTCTGTTCTTTTGCCCACAGACAGACAAAGACAAGATGAAGGGTATCATATATAAATACACTTATAAATACACTTATAAATACACTTTCCCGAATTGGAAGGTGTACATTTGGCAGACAATCTCACCTGGCACCAGGAAGAAACAAAGACAAAAACCTTCGTAAATTCAACGCCTCTGATTTAGGGATGAATGGAGAAACTATGACAAGAGCCTTCCACCACAAAGTATCAATCCTTAACCAGGCATATAATGATGGAGCCAATAAAGATACATGGAATTGGATTCAAAGGTATTAACAAGAAGCAATAAGAAAATACATTGACTAGGTTTAGAACTGCAGGCATTTAAGGCACATCATTTTTGCCATATCCACTCATTTAACTATGCTATGCCTTCGTTCTACCTTCGTTCTACCTTCGCTCTACCTTCGCTCTAACATTGCTCTAACATTGCTATAACATTGCTATATGAGCAATGGTTGAACAATGTCTGAGCAATGGTTGAACAAAGGAATGGCAAATATAAATACTATGCAGAACACCTGGCACCATCATCCATCCATCATTGCCCGCCCCGGCCTATTTCCGGCCATATAAGGCCTTATTTAATCCTATTCGGGTTGATACCTGGCACATGCCTCTTGCAGCCTTACAAACCGTTTTCTTTATTGGGGTTGATAGCTTATTATTATTTGATGGAGCAAAAGAAAAATTCTTTTTCTTTTACATTGTTTTCTTTTTCAATAGACTATTAATATACTATATAATTTACTATTGTGCCTACTTTTGTATGCACCGGTGTATCCTTTTGTATACACATAATAAAGGGTGTATCCTTTTGTATACACCCTCCACAATCTTTTAGGTTAATGAAATCATTCTTTCACCCCGGCATCGTAATAGTTGGCCTCATAATCATTCAAATAATGCTTCAATACTGAATAATAGTCCTTTGGAGAAAAGAAGTATTTCCATTTATCCTTTCTGATATCTTCATGGCCATCAAGCATTCTATCCTGGTAAGCTATGAATGCACCTTTTATCTGCTCATTACTAAATTTAGATTGGGCAGAAGCCACCATTTCAATAACATCATCCGTTTTTGGCAATAGGATTTCATTTCTTGTCTTGTATTCATCCCCACACTTTGTATTTGCAATTATTTCCTCATTATGCTCATTGCATCTTTCTTTTGCAATATTGTTCAACCCATAAATAAGACTGCAGGCATTTTGGATGTTAACATTTTTCCTGGCCTTATATTCAGCCGACAAGCCATCTTTTTTTGCATAACCGGCTGAGGATTGCTTCCTGCCTTGTACCTCAAACCAACTGCGCTTTTCCTTAAATTCTGAATGTGGATTATCAGAGTCTAATATTAAGGATAGGTTTGCAGTAACCCCCAACCATTTGAAATCAACCTGGTAATAGCTTATCATCTGTCCTTTGTAGGCCAAGTTCTTGCCATCATACAACCGTACATCATGTTTAAGAAATCCTATCTTCTTGAATTTATCAAGAATGGTCTTTAGCCTTTTTACCTTTACACCTGGTATCAACTTTGTACTTTCTCTTGCGCTCAATGTAAAGAATCCAAAGTTGCCTATCTTTTCGGATGTTTCCAGGCTCACAAGCTTTTCAAATACAACCGCCTCATCATACCTGCCGAACTTGTAAGCTTCAATGCCAAGCAGGAAAACGGTGTTTATCGTAAATTTATCGTTCTCAATCATGGCACCATGTATTTAGGGATTATACACTTATCCATTGTGCATTCTGTCCGGATCATGGCATACAATGGAAAATAATATGATTTGAGAACCAATGGAAGCAGACAAGCTGCACCATACCTGCATGAACTAATACCAACAATTAATGCATGGTATTCCCGGCTCAATAGCGCAAAGCCTCTTAGACACACTCCACCCATAATCAGTCTAAAGCTTTACTGAACCTCTTTCTTTTCTTGACTCTATCCAGGCATCAAGTTCTGATTTCTTGAACTTCAGAAAACGTGATGCAAGGTTATAATGCGGAATTCCTGCCACCTTCACCAAACGAAGAAATGCCCGATATTCCAAACCACAATAATTTGCAGCCTCTTTGCTGCTCAATAAATTCTGTTCCATGTAATAACACTATTAATTAAATCCAATTATTCTCTCCATAATGAGTCAGTTTTCGGTCAGAGTTGTTTTGGGTAGTTTCTGCTATTTACATGTGATTTTGTTTTATCATCTACAAATTTAAACAAATACACTCAAATACGGTAAACAATAACAGAATAACATGGCAACCAAACACCAGGATATTAGAGAATCAGACACCATCAGCAGGCATAAAAGCAAGGTTCAGCACCCCAATTGGATGGAATGCTGAACCATTACTACGGATAATTGCTAACCTATGTATTGTGGAGTGGTTACTGCAAATGTATGATATTTCCTGCAAATATCAAAGTTTTTCCATCTGCCAATTGGCTAATAATTAGCCATGTAGGGTTATCCACACTCAATTCTGATTCTTCAGCATTCCTGGTTGATGATTTGCCGGTATCTTAGGCAATGTGCATTGCAGGGGCGCACCTGATAACGATTGAATGTCTTAGAATCTTGTGGAGAATCTTTGGCAGTATAGAGCCACCATGAGAACCGCTACAAATACCACATTCACTTTCCCTGGCTGAAGGTTTGAGCAAATGCAACCCACCTTCATGGGCGAGTACCCGACCAGGGATAACCTTTGCCATATCTGTTTCTTTTGTAGCCATTCTCCAATCCTGCATGAACTAAACTTTAAACCTTATACTTTGGCCATGAATGGCTTTAGAACACTCATACAATGTTGTTTTGTGGATATATCCAACCAATTCTGTATTTCCCATTTTCACTAAATTCCATGATTAACTGTTATTCCACCCATACAAGCTTCATGAATGCTCATTGGCACCAGGTACATTGGCCTCAACTCCTATTTGCCATTCTTTCTGTCACACTTCCTCATAGATGGTTCTCACCTTCTTCTTCATGACCTTGTATCCATTTGACTTTAGGAATTCAATGCAGTTTTTTATCTTTAATTTCATTTCAATTTTCATCTTCTTGTCATGTTCTGCTATCTGCAGCCTTATGGCATCAGATGTTTCCCTGGTAGGCCTTTCCTGGCTTGTTAGGGCATCCACTACAAAGCTTTTACGGAATACACCTACACCATGTTTGTTGGCATAGTGGCATGGCTGAATATCGTCAATTGACACCACACCTTCTTGCACATCCTGCCACATTTCGAGAAGGCAGGAATGAAAATTCTTTAATGATTCGTACCTCATAGAAATTAAAATTTAACTGAGTTAATAAATAATTGTTGATTCTAAAAAGTACAGATTTGGGAAATCACAAAAAAAGGCTATCTTTGCAACAGAAATGTTTGAATGTGCATTTTTGCCTTCATTCATTTTATATCCAATTGAGGGTGTTGGCTGAGAAGTCCGCACCCTTATCTTTTTATCTTGAATTAGTGGAAATCCCAGGTCTGCATTTTATCTGCTTCCTGCAGGCTCAATTCATTGCCTTGCGCTAATATAATGGGTTCTCATATATGAATCCAGGTCTTCACGTTTAACATAGATTTTCCTGCCGATCTGGACAAAAGGTATTCTCCTTTCATCCCGGTATGTCTGCCAGGTTCTCTGTGATACACCAAGAATTTTCCTGGCCTCAACAGAATCAATCCATTGTCCGTTCACTTCATCATCACTCTTTTGCTGAAGCATCCGTTTGAGTTCCTGCAGTTCATCTGTGATTCTTGCCCATGCAGACTCCGGCAACACCACCATTGATAGAGGGGTTAAGTTGCCTGCCATTTCTAATCCATTAGTTTTTCTTTCCATTACATTCTAAGAAATCAGTTTTTATAATAGAACCATTTCTACTTTTTGCTGATTTACGTTTGCAAATGTAATAGGGTGCAGCTATGCTCAAGGGGAAAAATAAAAGGGGAAAAACTTGTGATTTTTCCCCTTGCACCGTTACCCTTGATTTATATGAAGTTGGCCATCATTTCCGGTTGTACGTTCATCTGTTCACTTGTATTAATAAATGACCTATACCAGGATTCAACACGTTTCCACCTGGCCTTGTCATCATCAAGACTGTATGCCTGCATGGTCTGTTCATCAAGGCAACCCGTAGCCGAAAGTAGGTCACCTATGAAGCAGAATTTTTGGGTCTTTGTGTCGAAGCTTATACCTTCTTCATCTATGGTTCTCAGCACTACTGCAACAAACAGTCCGTTCATCGGGATTTTCTTTTTCTTGTAACCTTCCATCATGCTGCATTGCTCCTTGAGCCTATTTAGGAAAATTGCCACCTTCGGCCAATCCCTATTCTCCAGGTATTCAATAATAGAGTCATTGACAAGATAACCGCCCATGCGAGTTGAACGGCCATTCAAGGCCTTACCACCTATAATGAGATTTGACAGTATTTCATTTACACGTTTCTCCAAATCTGCAGCCATTTCACCCTTGAACCATCCAGGCACCCTTGCCACCTTTTCTTCAGGTGCCTTACCTTTTGCCGACACCTGCCCGGTTAATGAAATATCATTACATTGGCTGAGTACATTTAGGCAATTGACAAGTTCAGAGGATTCATTTATGATTTTGTGGTATATACCGCTTGAGAATAGGCTGTATTCCATCATACGGATTTGGAGTTTAAAGCCTAAAATCATATTATCCTTTAGGCCGTATTCAGCCAAAACACGTTTAACGTTGCTTTGAAGTTCAATGGCATAATTATCCTTTATAACGTTGCCACCTTCCTGGATATATTCCCATGAATCACTTTCCCAAATCAATTCATCATGTTCCTGGAGGCCGGATTCAGCCAGGACACATTTAATGTCCTTTTCAAGTTTCTCAAATATATCTGCTTTAGTTCCCATGACACAGTTTCTTAAAGTTATACACCGCCAATCACTTTCCCAATTTGGCCAACAGAACTGCAAGTTCCTCCGGCCTCAAGCTTTGCAGTTGTGCCAACAATGCTGCAGTATCGGTTGTTGCCGGTTGAGGCTTGTTTTCCTCAAATATCTGTACCAGGGTTGCATCTGTTTCCTTTGTGTCAAAGCTTCCCATGTATGTTTCAGTAACCTTTAAACTTGAATGTGCAAGCATATCTTTTACTTTGGAGTTGTCCACCCCCTTCTGCTTTGCCACCTTTGCAAATGAGTGTCTGCTTATGTGGAATGATACCTTCTTCTGTATGCCTGCCAATTGTGCTATCTTGTTAAGATATTTGTTTATCAAGGCATTCTTTGCGCCTATGGTGTTGAAAAGTGCCTTCTTCAAGTCTGCAGGCATCTTGTCCTTGTCTGCTTGTGTTATGGCCTTTGCCCATTCTGCCCTACTGTCAAGCAATGGGAAAATATAATCTTCTGCCTTCACATTCTCGTTGTGGTAGTACTGCAGAATTTCCCTTGCCTGCGGTACCAGGATTAAATCCCTTTCCTTGTGATTCTTTCCCATCTGATAGTTTATCCTGCCTTCGGCTGATATATTGCACCATCTCAGTTGGATAAGGTCACCTGCACGGATTCCGGCACAATAGAAGCTAAACAGAAAGTAGTTCCTGCAATGCCAAAGCAAGCTGCCTTCCTCAAGCTGCAATGCCTTGATAGCCTCAATTTCATCCATATCCAATTTGTCTTTCTGTGTCTTGACTCCACAGAACTTGTAATTCAAGAATGGGTATTTGTCCGGCTTCATCAAGCCATCAACCTCGATTGCTCGCCTTATTAGGGTACGGAAAACCTTCATCACCACCTCAATGGTGTTAGGGTGCAGCATCTCATCCGGCTGCCTCTCATTGTGCAGGGTATGCAAATAGGCATCAAATTTTGCGATATAAGCCGGTGTAATCTCGCCAAAGGCTAAATCCCTTACCTTGCCGGTTCTGTCCTCCTGGAAGGCCTCTAACTTGTTCACAAAGCCATTGTATTTTTTCCAATTGCGGATGCCACCTGCATTGTAGACTTCTTGTGTCCTCTTTTTGGCATAGTCAAGGAATGATGCAGTCTTTTCCGATGCAGCAACCGCACGTTTCACCTTTTCAGATGTGGCCAGGCCATCATCCTTCAATTCACGGTATTTTTCCTTTACCGATTCAAGTTCCTTTGCTAGTCCTGCATTCCACACCTTAGAATTCGGTTCACTAGTCTTTATCCAATTGTCACCTTTAGGGGATGGGTTCCAGTCTGAAATCCTGGACACCTGGTAGGAAGTCTTTATGTACTTTCTCTTGCCATCTATGTTTACCACCACATAGATATTGTACTTTCTGTTTTTTGTTGCCTTGTGGTCAAGGTTCAAATTAAAAGTTGCCATATTCAATTCATTTTATATCCGTATGCAAATATAGGCAATTTTAATTTTACTCGCAATTTTACTCGCAAAAAAGTGATATTCTATTGCATTTCGTTGCATTTCGTTGCATCGCTGAAAAATTGTATCTGTGCTGATTATCAGTTATTTATATAATTATTGAGATGCAGTAGAATATCGTTTTAGTAGTTCCGGTGGAGGTACTCCGGAAAATGCTTCTTTTTAATACGTAGTTTTGACACTAAGAGTGCTTAAAACCACCAAAAAATCTCCAGGTAAATGTTGAATCTTTACCTGGAGATTTTTTGTTCTTTTACTGGGAAAATATTTTTCCCTAACTGGAGAAAAATTTTTCTCCTTAAGGGGAATTATTTTTCCTTATAAATAACGTTGTTTGCCCCACTGGTAATTTTCAGTGCTTCGGGGTGGGTCTTTACAAATGTGTCAATATGACGCATTCGCTTCTCTTCCAGTATCTCATCCACTGCTATCAAGATGCCTGTTTCTTCCACATCACCAAAACCATCGTTTATGGCAGTACCAAAGAGTTTCATGGTAGGAGAAAGATTCATGTAAGCATTTACCAAAGGAGGGATATTATAACCTAGCTTTCTAATTTCTGTGTTCAATATCTTATAATCCTTGCGGAAATCATCCTCCTTGAAAATAGCCTTCAAGACTTCTTCATCGGTTTCCAGCTGAAGAGGTTTATCTGGGATAATCAGATTATCCTTGTCTTCAAAATGCTTTTTCAGGAAGTAGAGAATCATGTCCCTACCCTTACGGTGGTAAGATGGATACATGGTCATCTTTCCGAAGAAGTACTTCACATTGGGCATGATGACTGTGAGGGCACCTAGACCATCCCACAGATTATCCAACGCAAAGATAGCCTTGCTCCCTGCACGGGTGCTTTGATACTCTAAAGATACAAAAGAACGCCCCAGCTCTATGGTTTGAGGAAGATAATCTTTCAAGAACCTGTCAGAGAAATGGAACATGTGGGAGGTGGCCAGTTTAGGCTGACCCTTCTCATCCATTTCCACCTCAGTACCAAGTATATAACGATAGCCACCTATGATTTCATCCTTCTCTGGATTCCATACGATCAACTGCTTGTATGGATTTTCCATGGTATCGAACTCATCCAAATCTAAGGCCTTACCTGTGCCACCACCTGCAGCACGAAAAACGATTTCGCGCAGACGGCCTATTTCCTTCACCACATTAGGAGAATCCTGCCAGGTAACTATGTAGATTTCATTGTTGCTCTTATTCGTAAAACGTAAACGTTTTTCTTCGGTAAGTTCACTCAATAGAATCTCTTTGGGGATAGGGGCTATAATCTGTTCTTCCATTGATTATGTTTATAATTGGTATACAATATCCTGCACATACTGTGCCCATTGTGCAGGGGTTCTTGATTTATCGAAGGTTTCCCATGGAATAGGTTTTCCTATGTGGACATCGAAAGACTTATGTACATTCTTATACATTTCATCTACCAGGAACAACATAGCTATGTTAAACTTTATTCCAAGTGCCTTGCAAACATTTGCCAAGTTGTAGAAGAAGTTGGAATTCTGCCCACTGAAATGAATAGGAACCACATCCCTGTGCGTTTCTACACTCTTGGTAATGAAGGTTTTCTTCCAAGGGAGGTCTCGGATTACTCCATTTATTTTCCGGGAGCAAAGCCCTGCAGGGAACATAATGATATTATTGTCCGAATTGAAGCCTTCTTCCACCATCTTAGGGAACTGCTTGGACTGAGAGCCTGTCTTGTTGATAGGGATACAAAGTGGAGCCAAACCGTGAAGATTCATCAGGAGGTCATTGACCAGATACTTAATCTTCCCATTATACTCATTTCCTAAGATTTTACCCAATGCTACCCCATCGGCTCCACCCAGTGGATGATTACTTACAAAAGTATATAGTTTACCATCCTTAGGCAGATTCTCTAACCCTGTGATATGGAGGTCCATGTCAAGATATTTCACACATTCATCTAGGAAAGGAACCCCCACTTTATCGCTAGTCCTAGCCAAAAACTCATTCACTTCATCCTGATGAATGATACGTTTCAGCCATGAAACCAGAAATTTTGGGATATACTTCGCTTTTTCACCAGCTTTATCCCGGATAATTTTATCCAAATCTACTAAAAACAGCTCGTCACTAGCCATTATTTATTTTTTTATTTCAATCTGCAAAAATAATGTTATTTTGTCAATCTCGCTAAAAAACATAACGAAAAGTAACCCCGAAACTGACGATTTTTCTAAAAAAAGTGAGTTATCAACAGAGTGTTGAAAAATTATTTAAATTTTATTAGGAGAAAATGTGGGGAATTGTGGGGAATTGTGTAATTTTACACCCAAAATTAAATATAATAGGTGTTTATGATACGTTTCATTGGTGACATACCCGCAAAATCCGATAGCAAAGGAAGATTTTTTCTCCCTGCAGCTTTGCGTAAAACCCTGCAAAGCTTCGGTGAGGAGAGGCTGGTGCTCCAAAAAGACATCTTCCAAGACTGCCTTGTGCTAAGCCCGGAAAGTGTATGGAACGAGAAAATAGACCTCCTGCAGAAGAAGTTGAACCCGTTCAACAAGCTAGAGGCTCACGTCATGCGCCAGTATGTGGTAGATTCCGAACTGATTACGCTGGACAGCAACGGTCGTTTGCTGATTCCAAAGCGCTACCTGCAGAAAGCAGGGATTGAGAATGAAGTTCATTTCCTGGGAGTGAATAACACCATAGAAATCTGGGCTTCAGAAAAGATGGAAGGAGCCTTTATGGATAGTGAGGAATTTGCCAAGACCTTGGAGAATCTCATGCAAGATAAACCCGAAAAGTAAGAATGAACGACGAACAGGTATATCATATTCCTGTACTCCTGAAACAGAGTATCGACGGATTAGCCATCTGCCCTGAAGGCATCTATGTAGATGTGACCTTCGGAGGTGGAGGACATAGCCGTGAGATACTGAAGCATCTTGCTGGAAAAGGGCACTTGTACAGCTTCGACCAAGATCCTGATGCGGAACAGAATATAGTGGAGAACGAGCACTTTACTTTTGTGCGCAGCAATTTCCGTTTCCTGCAGAATTTCATGCAGTACTACGGTGTGGAAGAGGTAGACGGAATCCTGGCCGACCTGGGAGTTTCTTCTCACCATTTCGACGATGCTGAACGAGGTTTCTCCTTCCGGTTCGAGGGGCTTCTGGACATGAGGATGAATCAGCGTGCAGGAAAAACGGCAGCAGACATCGTCAATGAATATACGGAAGAGGATTTGGCACACATCTTCTACCTGTACGGAGAACTGAAAAACAGCAGGAAACTGGCCTCCATCCTGGTAAAGGCACGTGCCAAACAGCCCATCCAAACCATTGGAGACTTCCTGAACATTGTGCAACCTCTTTTCGGCAGAGAACGGGAGAAAAAGGAACTGGCAAAGGTTTTCCAAGCCCTCCGTATCGAAGTGAATCAGGAAATGACAGCCTTGAAGGAAATGCTCCAGGCTGCCATCAGCCTTCTTAAACCAGGTGGCAGACTGGCTGTGATTACCTATCACTCCCTGGAAGACCGAATGGTGAAAAACATCATGAAAACCGGAAACATTGAGGGGAAACTGAAACAAGACTTTTTCGGAAGGATTGAAACGCCCTTCAAACTGGTGAACAATAAGGTGATAGTGCCCGATGATGATGAACTGGCACGAAACCCCCGGTCACGCAGTGCCAAATTAAGAATAGCAGAAAAGATAGGATAAATGAACGAGAAAGATCAAAAAACGAAGGAAGATTTTCTAATCAATGACCCTGTGGAAGAACCAGAAGGGGCTGAAGAAACTTTGGAGGAGGCAGAAGGTGAAGAACCGGTTGCACACGAAGAAGAATCTGAAGCACAGAGTATTGAGAAGATTAAACAATTTACGGAAGAAGATGAGGGCAAATCCCCAGCTTCCAGCTCACTGCGCAGTATTCTGGGAGGTGACTTCCTGACTGCAAAGTTTGTTCGAAGTCAGCTTCCTTTGATTATCCTCATTGCTGCATGCTTCATCATTTACATCAGTAACCGATACACGAATCAGGCAGAATTGATAGAGATTGACAATCTCAAGAAAGAACTGGATGATGCTCGTTTCAATGCGTTGACACGTTCCAGTGACCTGACTGCCAGAAGTCGTCAATCTTATGTAGAGGAATTCTTGAGAACCAACCATGACAGTCTTTTACAGATTTCATCGAATTCGCCCTATGTAATCAGACTGGATGGTTCCAGTGAATTACCTCCTGTGGATGAAACCGACCTGACACTGGAGCAAGTTCAAACTAGACAATATGTAACCGATCCCGACACCACTAAAACAGATACCCTAGATGAGTAAAGTTACAGGCAAAATCATACCACGCTACATGGTAGTAGTAAGCATCTTGGCATTGGCAGCTATTGCCATTGTCTTCAAGATGTCTTATACCATGTTCGTTGAGCGTGATAAATGGACTGAAATAGCCAACAATGCCGTACGTGACAGTGTGATTCAGAAAGCTACCCGTGGACGTATTCTCTCTTCCGAGGGGCAGCTCATGGCTAGTAGCCTTCCTGAATACAAGATTCAGATGGACTTCAAAGCTGGTGGTAAGGATAAGGACAGTATCCTGATGGCCAACCTAGACTCTATTTGCCTAGGTCTTAGCAAGATTATCCCTCAAAAGACACCGGCACAATTCCGTGAACGTATCCTGCAAGGACGTGAGAAACAAAGCCAGTGCTGGACTATCTATACCAGAAGAATCTCTTACACCCAGTTCAAGGATGTGCAGAAATTGCCTCTCTTCAACCTGAGTCGTTACAAGAGTGGATTCATCTGGGAGGAATATCCTAACCGAAGGAAAAAGCCTTTTGGAAGCCTGGCAAGCCGTACATTGGGAAGTATAAAGCCATCAAACGACTCTGCAGTGAGTGGTTTGGAGCAGACATTCGACTCCATCCTTCGGGGTACCGACGGATTCGTACATCGTCAGAAAGTGCGTAACAGATGGTTGAGTATTACCGACGTTCCACCTGTAAACGGTGCAGACGTTGTAACCACCATCGATGTGAGCATGCAAGACATCTGTGAACAGGCTCTGGAAGAAAAGATGAAGGAGATAAATGCCAACATTGGTGTCGTTATCTTGATGGAAGTAGCTACGGGAGATGTAAAAGCCATCGTAAACCTGGGGAAACAAGACGATGGGAGCTACTTTGAAGATGTGCCTCATGCCATTTCCGACATGATGGAACCGGGTTCTACATTTAAGACAGCTTCCATGATGGTAGCCCTGGACAACAACATTGTAAAGTTGACCGACAAGGTAGATACCGGAAGTGGAATCAAGATGATGCATGGTTCACCAATGAAGGATCACAACTGGCATCGGGGTGGATATGGAACCATTTCTGTGCCACAGGTGTTAATGTATTCATCCAATGTAGGTACCAGCACCATCATCGATGGTTACTATTTTGACCACCCTCAAGATTACGTGCAAGCCCTATATAATATAGGTATAGCTGAAGACTTGAAATTACCGTTCAAGGAATACAAGGCACCTCGTATCCGTATGCCAAAGAAAGACAGGACAGGCAAGCACTGGGCTAACTGGTCAAAAACGGCACTTGCCTGGATGTCCATCGGATATGAAACGCAAATAGCTCCTATCAATACCGTGACCTTCTATAATGCCATTGCTAATAATGGAAAAATGATGCGTCCACGATTTGTAAAGCGCATAGAGAAAGATGGAGAAGTCATTACTGAATATCCACCTGAAGTCATAAAGCCACAAATATGCAAACCATCTACCATAGAGAAACTGCAGAAGATTCTACGTCTGGTGGTTAAAGACGGTGTGGCAAAAAAGGCTGGAACCAAACAGTTCCATGTATCTGGTAAAACTGGTACAGCTCAGATTTCTCAAGGTAAAGGTGGATACCGTAGTGGAACTACCGCATACCTGATTAGTTTCTGCGGTTTCTTCCCATCAGAGAATCCTAGATATACATGCATCGTCTGCATGCAAAAGAAGGGTTCTCCTGCTTCTGGTGGAACCATGTGTGGACCCGTGTTCCGTTCTATAGCTGAAAAAATCTATGCTAAAGACCAGACAAAAGACATTTCTGCAGCTAGAGATACGGTAAACATCCATACTCCTGAAGTGAAAGATGGAGATATACTTGCTGCCAGCTATTTGCTTAACTCACTGGAAGTGAACAACAATCATAAAGGTTCAACTACCTATTCTAAGGGGAACCCTGTCTGGGGCACCAGCACCAGCACCAAAGAAGAGGTAACCTTTGTCAAAAAGGAAATCAGTGGCAAAACGGTACCAAATGTCATTGGAATGGGTGCACGTGATGCTTTGTATCTGATGGAAAGTTGTGGACTGAAGGTTTCCTTGGAAGGCCATGGAAAGGTATATGAGCAAAGCATCTATGCTGGAAGTAAACCAGTTAAAGGTGCAGAGATTAAACTAAGATTGAAATAATAAATAGAAAAACATATGAAATTAAATGATGTTCTTGCAAAAATTACCCCAGAGAAAATTGTGGGTAATGCAGATATTGACATAGAAGGTGTCAATATCGATTCAAGAATGATTAAGAAAGGGCATCTGTTTGTTGCTGAAAAAGGCACTCAAACCGATGGGCACAAGTTTATAGGTAGTGCCATAGAGAACGGAGCTATAGCTGTACTGTGCGAAACTATCCCTGAAGATGCTCCTAAAGATGTAACTTTCATTGTGGTAAAAGATAGTGAAGATGCGGTAGGTAAAGTTGCTACTCAATTCTATGGAGATCCTACTTCCAAAATGGAACTGATAGGTGTTACTGGTACCAACGGTAAAACCACCATTGCCACCTTATTATATAATATGTTCCGTAAATTCGGGTATAAGGTAGGCTTGGTTTCTACCGTATGCAACTACATAGATGGAGAACCTATCCCTACTTCTTGCACCACACCAGACCCCATTACGCTGAATCAGCTCTTAGGAAGAATGGCCGACGAGGGGTGCAAATATGCATTCATGGAAGTAAGTTCACATTCCGTAGCACAGAAACGCATTGGAGGACTGAAATTCAGAGGTGGAATCTTTACAAATCTGACCAGAGACCATCTGGATTATCATAAGACTTTCGAAAATTACCTGAAAGCTAAAAAGGGATTCTTCGACGGATTGGGCAAAGATGCATTTGCACTCATCAACCTAGATGACAAAAACGGAAAAGTCATGGTGCAAAACACAAAAGCAAAGGTTGCAACCTACTCTATCCGTACAATGGCCGATTTTAAAGGCAAGATTCTGGAAATGGGATTCGAAGGAATGTACTTGGACATCAACAACCGTGAAGTAAGTGTCTCTTTCATTGGGAAATTCAACGTAAGCAATTTGCTTGCAGTCTATGGAGCAGCTTGCTTACTGGGCAAGAAACCAGAAGACATTTTAGTAATCCTGAGCACGTTGCATTCTGTGAATGGACGCTTCGATGCTGTTCGCTCTAAAGAAGGCGTTACCGCTATCGTAGATTACGCACATACACCTGATGCTTTGGTCAATGTACTGAATGCCATTCATGAAGTACTGAGAGGCAAAGGAGAAGTTATCACGGTAGTAGGAGCTGGAGGAAACCGAGACAAAGGAAAACGCCCTATTATGGCAAAGGAGTCAGCTAAATTAAGCGACAAAGTCATTATTACCAGTGATAATCCTCGATTTGAAGAGCCACAGGACATCATCAATGATATGCTTGCAGGACTGAATGCAAACGAGATGAAGAAAGTCATTTCCATTGTAGATAGGAAAGAAGCTATCCGCACAGCCTGTCTGCTGGCAAAACCTGGAGATGTTATCTTGGTGGCAGGTAAAGGACACGAGAATTATCAAGACGTAAAGGGTGTAAAACACCACTTTGACGACAAAGAGATTCTCCTTGAAATATTTGGATTGTAAAAATTAGCACATGTTATACTATTTAGCATCATTTTTGGAGAAGATGGACATTCCCGGTATGAGAGTGTTCAGTTATGTGTCCTTCCGTTCACTCATGGCACTTATCATATCACTATTGGTTTCCATGTGGTTTGGTGAGTATTTCATCAAATTATTAAAGCGTAAAGCCATAGCTGAAACCCAACGGGACGTAAAGATTGACCCGTATGGTGTGAATAAGAAAGGTGTACCTTCCATGGGTGGAGTAATTATAATTGTAGCTATCCTCGTCCCATGCCTTCTGTTAGGTCGTTTCGACAATGTGTACCTCATTTTAATGCTGATCACTACTGTTTGGCTAGGTACATTGGGCTTCCTAGACGACTATATTAAAATTTTCAAGAAAGACAAGGAAGGGCTGCACGGAAAATTCAAGATTATCGGTCAGGTTGGTTTAGGTATGATAGTAGGATTAACCTTATATTTCAGTCCGCAAGCCGTTATACGTGAGAACGTTAGTGTGGCTCAGACCAACGGTGTAGAGTCTGTCATCCATAAGAGTCAAGAAGAAAAATCTACCAAAACGACCATTCCATTCTTTAAAAAGAACCAACTGGATTACGCTGACCTGATGTTCTTCTGTGGAAAGTACAAACAGGAAGCAGGATGGATTTTATTCGTAATCGTAACAATCATAGTGGTTACGGCAGTTTCCAATGGTGCAAACCTAAATGATGGAATGGATGGCATGGCAGCAGGAAATTCGGCTATTATAGGAGTCACGCTAGGAATATTGGCCTACGTCTCCAGTCATATCCAATATGCTGGTTACCTAAACATCATGTTTATACCAGGGTGTGAGGAACTGGTAGTATACATCTGCGCTTTTGTTGGAGCATTGATTGGTTTTCTCTGGTACAATGCCTTCCCTGCTCAAATTTTCATGGGAGATACGGGCAGTCTAACCATTGGAGGCATCATTGCCGTACTGGCAATTGCAATACACAAGGAACTTTTGATTCCTATTCTTTGCGGCATCTTCCTAGTAGAGAACTTGTCGGTCATTCTGCAGACTCAATACTTCAAGGCTGGAAAGAAGAAGGGTGTAATGCAACGTATGTTCAAACGTACTCCTATCCATGATGCGTTCCGAGTTACAAAAGAACAGATGATACCCGAATGTAACTATAAATTTACATTCCCAAAGCGACCATATCACGAAGCAAAGATTACAGTTAGGTTCTGGATTGTAACTATCATATTAGCTGCAATCACTATAATTACATTGAAGATTAGATAAAAAAGATATGAAAAGAATAGTTGTTTTAGGTGCAGGAGAAAGCGGAGCAGGAGCTGCTGTTCTAGCTAAAGTGAAAGGCTTTGATGTCTTTGTCTCTGACATGTCTAAAATAAAGGATAAATACAAGGACCTTCTGAATAAATACCAGGTTCCTTGGGAAGAAGGGCAGCATACAGAAAACCTCATTCTGAATGCTGATGAGATAATCAAAAGCCCGGGAATTCCCAATAATGCTCCCATGATAGAAAAACTGAAAGCACAGGGCACTCCAATTATCTCTGAAATAGAATTTGCTGGACGTTACACCAATGCCAAGATGATATGTATCACTGGAAGCAATGGTAAAACCACTACCACCTCACTGATTTACCACATCTTTAAATCTGCTGGATATAATGTGGGTTTGGCAGGTAACATCGGACAAAGCCTAGCTTTACAGGTAGCAGAAAAAGATTTCGATTACTATATTATCGAACTGAGTAGTTTCCAGCTAGATAACATGTATGACTTCCGTGCCAACATAGCCATCTTGATGAACATCACTCCTGACCATTTGGACCGGTATGATTACAAAATGCAGAACTATATAGATGCTAAGTTCCGTATTACCCAAAATCAAACAGAAGAAGATGCTTTCGTATTCTGGAACGATGATCCTATCATTAAAAAAGAACTAAGTAAATATGGCCTTAAAGCCCAGCTATATCCTTTCTCTGAAATCAAAGGAAATGGTGTCATTGCATATACGGAGAACAACAAAGTATACTTCGATGCTCCTATAGCCTTCAATATGGAGCAGGAGGAACTGGCTCTGACAGGAAAACATAATCTGTATAATTCTTTGGCAGCAGGTATTACTGCTAATATCTCTGGCATTAGGAAAGACATCATTCGTGAGGGATTGATGACCTTCAAAGGAGTAGAGCACAGACTAGAAAAGGTGGCAAACGTAAAAGGAGTAAGCTATATAAACGACTCTAAAGCGACAAATGTCAATTCTTGCTTCTATGCCCTTCAAAGCATGAAAACTCCTACTATCCTGATTTTGGGAGGAAAGGATAAAGGCAACGATTATAATGAGATAAAGGAACTGGTTGAAGAAAAATGTGTGGGTTTGGTTTACATGGGTCTACACAATGAGAAATTACATGATTTCTTTGACCCAATGGGACTTCCTGTCCGCGATGTCCAAAGCATGAAAGATGCAGTTCAAGCTTGTTATGAGATGGCAAAACCTGGAGATACCGTTTTATTGAGTCCGTGCTGTGCCAGTTTTGACTTATTCAAAAGCTATGAGGACAGAGGAGAACAGTTCAAAGCATGTGTAAAAGCACTCTAAATAAAGAAGAAAGAAGAAATGAAGTTGAGCGTATTCAACATATTTAAAGGTGACAAAGTTATTTGGATGATATACTTCTTTTTGAGTCTAGTCTCAATCATCGAAGTATATAGCGCTACCAGTACACTATCCTATAAGACAGGAGACTACTGGGGACCAATGCTGAGCCACTGTATCTATATCTTCTTAGGAGCCTTACTGGTATGGGGTATTCACCTTATACCATGCCGTTGGTTTAAAATACTACCGGTGTTCATGCTCCCATTTTCTTTCTTTTTGCTGATTGCTGTATATATATTTGGAGTAGCAGAAAATGATGCTGCCCGTTGGCTTCCTATTTTCGGTATTAAATTCCAACCTTCAGAAATTGCAAAAGCTGCAGTTATCATTTCTGTAGCACAGATTTTAGCATCCATGCAAGGAGAAAAGCAGGCCAACCCGAAAGCATTCAAGTATATCATGTGGATTACTGTGATTATCTGCGGATTAATAGCTCCTGAAAATCTTTCCACTGCTTGTCTCCTATTTGGGGTTGTGACTCTAATGATGTTTATTGGAAGAGTATCTCTAGTACAACTTACTAAAATGTTTGTTGTCATAGGATTGGGAGTGGGCTCAATTGTAGCTGCAGTCATGCTTATCCCCAAAGATGTAGCTGAAAATACTTCAGGAATCGTACACCGTATGGGAACCTGGCAAAATCGAATTAAAAATCATCTGGAAGATAAAGACACACTAGATTTGACTGGAAAAGATGCCCAGACAGCTCATGCCCAGATAGCAATTGCCACCAGTAATGTAGTAGGTAAAATGCCCGGAAATTCTGTGGAGAGAGACTTTCTACCACAGGCTTATTCCGACTTCATTTATGCCATTATCATTGAAGAGATGGGTATTGAAGGAGGTGTATTCGTGCTTATGCTATACATGTTCCTACTCATTAGAGCAGGTAGAATAGCTAGTCACAGTGAAAGGAACTTTCCTGCATTTCTAATCATGGGCCTTGCACTAATGCTTGTATGTCAGGCCATTTTAAACATGATGGTAGCGGTAGGATTATTCCCAGTTACAGGTCAAAACCTTCCTCTAATTAGCCGTGGAGGATCATCCATGCTTATCAACTGTTGCTATATTGGCATGATGTTAAGCATCAGCCGTTATGTAAATAAAAAGCAGGAAATAAAAATGGGGATTGATAATCCTGAGGATGAAAAATCCATGACAAATATGTATTACAATGATGAAAATATGAAATAAATAACTTGATAAAAAAGATTAAATTTCGTATTTTTGCACATTAAACAAAAATTGGATGAAAAAACTTAACATCATCATAAGTGGCGGTGGAACAGGTGGTCATATTTTCCCAGCTGTTTCCATTGCTAATGCCATCAAGAAACAGCATCCTGAAGCTGATATTTTGTTTGTGGGTGCTGAAGGAAGGATGGAAATGCAACGTGTACCTGCTGCAGGCTACCCGATTAAAGGATTGCCTGTTGCTGGATTTAACCGCAAAAACCTATTGGCTAATATACCTGTTCTTTGGAAGCTATTGAAAAGCCAGTTCATGGCATATCGAATTATTAAGGATTTTAAACCTCTGGTAGCAGTGGGAGTTGGTGGATATGCCAGTGGCCCAACATTAAAAATGGCTCAGAAGATGGGAATCCCAACTTTAATACAAGAGCAAAATTCTTATGCAGGAGTAACGAATAAACTACTAGCAAAAAACGCAAAGAAAATTTGCGTAGCATATGACGGTATGGAGAAATTCTTTCCTGCAAACTTAATCTTAAAGACGGGAAATCCTGTACGCCAGGGACTATTGGAAAGCAACATCAACAAAGAAGATGCGGTTAAAGCGTTTGGTCTTGATCCCAATAAAAAAACGATTCTTCTCATAGGTGGAAGCTTAGGTGCCAGGACTATTAATGAAAGTGTACTGAATCACTTGGATCTGATTCGCCAATCTAATGCACAATTTATACTGCAAACCGGCAAATTCTACAGCCAAGAAATTCAAGCACAACTAAAGAATGAGAAAAATCTAGAGATGCTGCATGTTACAGATTTTATCTCTAACATGGATGCAGCATACGCCGCTGCTGACTTGGTTATTTCCCGTGCAGGAGCTGGCTCCATTTCTGAATTTTGCCTTTTGAAGAAACCAGTAATCCTGGTTCCTTCACCCAATGTGGCAGAAGACCATCAAACGAAGAATGCACTAGCACTAGTAAATAAAGATGCAGCATTGTATGTGAAGGACACTGAGGCAAAAGATAGCCTAATCAAGTTGGCAATTGAAATTGTCAACCGCCCAGAAAGGCTGCAAACGCTAAGTAAGAACATTGCTACATTGGCATATGAGAACTCAGCCGATATCATAGCTCAAGAAGTATATAAGTTAGCTGTAGCTTATCGGGATAGTAAAAAGTAAGAAAGAATGAAAGCTGAAAATATAAAGTCTGTATATTTTGTAGGAATCGGAGGCATTGGCATGAGTGCCATTGCACGCTATTTCCTTCACAAAGGAATACCTGTTGCTGGATATGACAGGACTCCTAGTGAATTAACAGACACACTGATTCAAGAAGGAGCTGAGATTCATTTCGAAGAAAATGTAGACCTCATCCCTGACGCATTCAAGGATGCATCTTCAACTTTGGTGATTTTCACTCCTGCCATACCTAAGGAGCATGCTGAGCTATGCTTTTTCCTAAACAATGGTTTTGACGTTGAGAAAAGAGCTCAGGTGCTTGGCACATTAAGCCAATCCGGTAAAGCACTTTGTGTTGCTGGGACTCATGGAAAGACCACCACATCCACTATGTGTGCCCACCTCTTACATCAGTCTAAAGTAGACTGTAATGCATTCTTGGGAGGCATCTCTAAAAATTATGGTACGAACTATATCTTGTCACATAGTCCATATATCGTCATTGAAGCTGATGAGTTTGACCGCTCTTTCCATTGGCTAACACCATATGCCTCTGTTATTACAGCAACGGACCCTGACCATTTGGACATCTATGGGACAAAAGAAGCATATTTAGAAAGTTTCCGCAAATACAGTTCCCTCATCCAACCGAACGGTTTCTTGATTATCCATGAAGGATTAGAAATGAAACCCGACGTACAGGAAGGTGTTACGATATTCACATACAATCGTACAAGTGGAGATTTTCATGCAGAAAATATCCGGATTGGAAATGGTGAAATCATTTTTGACTTTATTTCACCACTAGAGAACATCAAAGATATAAAACTGGGAGTACCTGTAAGTATCAATATTGAGAATGGCATCGGAGCTATGGCTCTGGCACAAATAGCTGGTGTATCTGCTCAAGAGATTAAAGCTGGAATGGAAAGTTTCAGGGGCATTGACAGACGGTTTGATTTCAAAATCAAGAATGATGATTTCGTACTATTAACCGATTATGCTCATCACCCTGAAGAAATCCATCAAAGCATACTTTCAATCCGAGAATTATATAAAACAAAAAAGATCACTGCTATTTTCCAGCCTCATCTATATACTCGTACCCGTGATTTCTACAAAGAATTTGCAGCAAGCTTATCTTTGCTTGATGAAGTTATTCTGGTAGATATCTACCCGGCTAGAGAGGAACCTATACCTGGGGTTACCAGCAAATTAATATACGACAACCTACGCCCTGGCATAGAAAAGAGGATGTGCCACAAAGAAGAAATTCCAGGAATTATAAGCAATGGTCATTTTGAAGTGCTCATTGCACTGGGAGCTGGCGACATTGACAATTATATACCGACATCAGATATTTTGAACAATAAATGATAAAGAAGATTCTGCTCTCAATCGTGCTTTTTGTTTTAGGTGGTTATTTCATCGCAGCAATTACCATCTTCAATAAGCCATCTGACACAGAGGTTTGCACTCAAGTGGTAACCTTTGTGAACGATAGTTTGCGTGCAGGATTTATCAACTCAAAGGAAGTGGAACGTATCTTGAAGAGTTTCGACCTTTATCCCCTAGATAAAAATATCATTGATATAAATACTAGAGAAATTGAAGAAAAGCTCCAAGAAAACCCATTCATTAATAAAGCACAATGCTATCGTTCCGCTACCGGAAAAATCTGCATTGAGATAAGCCAGCGGTTACCTATCTTGCGTATTCTCTCTAGAACTGGAGAAAGCTGCTACCTTGATGCTCAAGGGCACCATATGGCATCAGGCAATGCCCTTTATGCTGCAAACTTGCCTGTTGTAACTGGGCATGTAACCAGTAAATATGCTATCAAGCACTTGCTACCGCTAGGACAATACATACAAGAAGATGAATTCTGGGATAGCATGATAGAACAAATTAATATTACTGAAAATGGCAATGTGGAACTTGTACCCCGAGTAGGCAACCATATCGTCTACTTAGGAAAACCAGAACAATTTGAGGACAAACTATATCGTTTGAAGATCTTTTATGAAAAAGCACTCTCCCAAATTGGATGGAACAAGTATTCACGAATAAACCTGGAATTCAGTAATCAGATAATCTGTACAAAAAAGTAGTATAATATATGGCAACAAAAGAAGTTAAGGACTTTGTCGTCGCAATCGAATTTGGTTCTTCTAAAGTTACCGGTATAGCTGGGAAGAAGAACAGTGATGGTAGTATCACGGTGCTGGCTTATGCCAGAGAAGATTCATCCTCATTTATTAAACGAGGATTGGTTTACAATATTGACAAGACAGCCCAGTGTCTTATAAACATCAAACTGAAACTTGAAAAAAGTTTGAAAGCCATAATTGGGAAAGCATACATTGGTATAGGAGGACAATCCTTGCACACTGTATTTCATTCCGTGAATCTACCTTTAGAACCTGGTTCTGTCATCTCTAAAGAAACTGTTGACGAGTTGAAGAAAGCAAATCGTGACTTCACTTACGATAACCAAGAGCTTCTTCAAGTTGTTCCACAAGAATACAAAGTAGGAACGAACTCTCAGATTGACCCAATAGGTGTAGTCTGCGATTCAATTGAAGGACGCTACTTAAATATTGTAGCACGATACAGCCTTAGACAGAACCTGGAGAAAAGTCTAGCTTTAGCTGGTATACAAGTTGCAGATTATATCGTAGCTCCACTAGCTTTAGGTGAATGTGTTCTAAGTGATGCCGAAAAGCGTTCTGGATGTGCCCTTATCGATTTAGGAGCCCAGACAACTACTGTATCCATATACAAAAATAATATCTTGCGTCATCTTTCCGTAATTCCTTTGGGAGGCTACAACATTACTAAGGACATCAGCGCACAGCAAATTGAAGAAGAAGATGCAGAAGAACTTAAATTGAAATATGGTTGCGCTTATACAGAGAAAGAAGACAATTCTGATGGAGACGAAGATAAGACTTTCCCTGTAACCGATGAACGCAACATCGAAGCAAAGTTGTTGAATGATATTGTAGAAAGTCGTGTTGAAGAAATCATTGCTAATGTCAGTGAACAAGTCAGACAATCCAATTATGCCAATGAGCTCTTAGCTGGCTTCATCCTAACTGGTGGTGGATCTAACTTAAAAAATATTGAACTTGCATTCAAGAAACGCACTAACGTGGAGAAAATAAGAACTGCAAAGTTCGTAATCCCTACTATCGATGCTAAGAACCCAGACATAAGAAGTCGAGACGGATCCCTGAACACCACTTTGGCTCTAATGATTATAGGTAAAGACAATTGCTTTGAGAGTGTTCTAGAAGCCGATGATCTATTTGAAGGTATCCAGAAACGTCAAGATGAACTGATCAAACAGAAAGAGGCTGAGGAGGCCAAAGAAAGAGAGCGTCTAGAACAAGAGCGCCTTGAACAAGAAGCTGAACTTGAACGTCAAAAGCAAGAAGAAGAAGAGCGTGAACGTCGGGAGAACAGTTGGTGGAACAAGCTGAAGAAAAATGTAACGAAGCTTGGTACTACTATATTCAGCGATGAAGATTAATAACCACTAAAAACATATAGCAATGGAAGAAGAGTTTGAGAATATTGATTTTAACTTCCCAACGAACAACCCTAGCATTATTAAGGTTATTGGTGTAGGTGGTGGCGGTGGCAACGCTGTAAACCACATGTATAGAGAAGGTATCCACGATGTAAATTTCGTAGTTTGCAATACAGACAACAAAGCTTTAAGTGATTCACCTGTACCTGTTCATCTGCAACTAGGCAAAGAAGGACTTGGTGCAGGAAATCGCCCAGATGTAGCTCGTCAAGCAGCAGAAGAAAGTATTGATGAAATTCATGCTATGCTAGACGATGGAACCAAGATGGTTTTCATTACTGCCGGTATGGGTGGTGGAACTGGAACTGGTGCAGCTCCAGTTATAGCACGAATTGCAAAAGAAATGGATATTCTTACTGTTGGTATTGTGACCATACCTTTCCGTTTTGAAGGCAACAAAAAAATAGACCAAGCATTAGACGGTGTAGAAGAAATCTCTAAGCATGTTGATGCCTTACTAGTCATTAACAACGAACGGCTTCGAGAGATCTATCCAGAACTGACCGTATTAAACGCATTTGGCAAAGCTGATGATACGCTCTCTATAGCAGCAAAAAGTATTGCTGAAATTATTACCATGCATGGAGTCATTAACTTAGATTTTAATGATGTAAAGACTGTGCTGAAAAATGGTGGTGTTGCAATTATGAGCTCTGGATATGGCGAAGGTGAAGGCCGAGTCACAAAAGCTATAGAGTCAGCATTACATTCTCCATTATTGAACAATAACGACATCTACAACTCACAAAAAATTCTTCTAAGCATTAGTTTTTGTGCTGAAAATGAAGGAGACTCTCTAATGATGGAAGAGATGAACGAAATCCATGAATTCATGGAACGTTTTGGTGGTGAGGTTGAAACCAAATTTGGTTTATCTGCAGATCCTGACCTTGGCAAACAAGTAAAAGTCACTATTTTAGCAACAGGATTCGGAATAGATAGCGTTCCTGGAATGGAGGAGGTATTAGCTAATCGCAGTCGTGAAGAAGCTGAGCACTTGGCTGAATTAGAAGAAAGAGAGCAAGAGCGTATAAATCGCCGAAGCAAATACTATAGTCAAGAAAAGAGCACTAACATCTATAAAAGACGTCACCATATTTATATCTTCAATCAAGACGATCTAGATAATGAAGATATAATCTCCATGGTAGAAACAACTGCGACCCACAAGCGGTCCAAAGACCAACTTGAGAGCATTAAAGCCAAATCATCCTCTATGGGGAAGACCACTGAACAATCCGACTCTTTAAAGACAATCACATTTTAAAATACAGCATTATGTTATTCGACCAAATTAGCAACGATATAAAAGAAGCCATGAAGGCTAAAGAAAAGGTTCGCTTGGAAACCTTACGTAATATAAAGAAATACTTCCTAGAAGCTAAAACTGCGCCAGGTGCCAACGATACTCTCACTGACGAAAATGCTCTAAAGATTCTTCAAAAATTGGCAAAACAAGGCAAAGAATCTGCATCACTGTATATATCACAGAATCGTCAGGACTTAGCAGATGATGAATTAGCACAAGTTGCCGTAATTGAAACTTATCTCCCTAAAAAAATGTCTGATGCCGAATTAGAGGTTGCACTTAAAGATATTATAGCTAGTGTAGGTGCTACTGGCATGAAAGATATGGGAAAAGTTATGGGAACTGCTACAAAACAACTAGCAGGAAAGGCTGAAGGATCAGCTATATCTGCATTAGTAAAAAAATTGTTAAGTTAACTATTGCTATTATACATCTATTTGAAGGGCTATTACTAGTTAATAGCCCTTTTCTTTTAATCAAAAAGTTCTTTGAGAATAGGAAGAGATTTTAAATCTGCACTCCCTGGTATATGAATGGAATAATATTTAAGCAACATATCTAATATCTCATTTCTTTCAACACGATTCATCTTGAACAAATGCATAGTTGCATAATTCATGCGCATCAAAGTCAAAATATGCTTCGCTTGTTGACCATGTACAAACTGACCATGAATTGGTTGTGTAGAGACAAAGCAACCATTCTCAAGGTCAAAGAAATCACCCTGATGGTAATTTTCCAGGTTGGGATAAAGACCTAAAAACCGAGAAAGACGCATCAAAAACACCAAATGAAAATTTGCCGGAATTTCCTCAGTACCATCCAACCACCGAATAGAATACTCCAAATAGGCAAAAAGAGACTTATTCTGAGTTTCCTCACGTAATACCTTTGACAAATATTCTGCAAGAAAAATTGCCACTGAAAGTTTTAAAGGATCAAAAGGAATAGAATTAAAAGGAGAAATCGATCTTGCCTCTTTTATATGACTCAAACCGTGTTTTGAGACATCAATATCCAACTCTAATATAGATAATGGTTGAAATAGCACGTTCTTAACTTTTGCCTTAGAATTTTTAGGAATACGCAACCAAAAGGACATACGACCATCACCTTCAGTGAAAGTATGCACTATCAATGAGGAATCGTTATACTTCAAAGTAAAAAGAACAATAGCTTTAGTCTTTTTCAACATATTTATTTCTTTTAGACAAAGATAGCATAAAAACACTAAAAGCCAAAATTCAATATTAGTAATCTAGATTTAAGAGTATCAATCAACTGCGATTTTTCCTAAAAAAGGGAAAATTATATTAGAAAAGTTTTGTCGAATTATTTTTTTGCTTTACCTTTGCACCCGCAATTAGGGCAACTTGCCTTAACTGAATACCGGTTTGGTCCCTTCGTCTATCGGTTAGGACGAGAGATTTTCATTCTCTAAAGAG
>AUXO014083448.1_pt1 | contig 64956 bp, 61 predicted proteins | sample 768731 | NCBI WGS metagenome assembly AUXO01 (sample SAMN02715735, study PRJNA202380) | gut metagenome | biome: sheep rumen | host: Ovis aries | place: New Zealand: Palmerston North
TTATCCTTAAACTCGTCATAAGGAATACTCTTGATGTGCGGTTTTCTTACTTCCATTCCAGTGCTCCTTTCCGCCAAGCGTATGCAAGGCCAAATACCAGTACTAACAGGAAGAAACCGATGCTGACGAGTGCCATCGGACCAAACTGCTTAACGACGACTGCCCAGGGATAGAGGAACACGGTCTCTATGTCGAACATCAGGAAAAGGATGGCAAAGAGGTAAAAGCCTATCGACACGGGTAGCCACGAGCTACCACGGGTAGGAATACCACTTTCATAGGGTTCTCCTTTTACCGTATTGTACGAGCGCGGACCGATTAGCTTGGCGATGACGTATGCAGCCAACACCAAGGTAACAGCCGTCAAGAAAACGGTAATTAATAAAGTGTAGTTCATAAAAATTATAACGTTATAAATAATTTTTTTGAAATGAATATGCAAAATTACTAAAAATATCTGAAACGACTGCCTTATCCTCTAAAAAAAACAAATTATATGGTGTTTATTTGCCCAATTGTTTGTTTTTTGTAATTTTGCAGAGTATAAATTAATCGTATGGCAATCATAGTTACTTATCGGAAGACAAAGGCTCTGCGCATGAGCGTGGTAAAAAATGGTGACGTTCACGTGTCTGCTCCCATCGGAACACCTCGTTCGGTGGTTGAGAAATTCATTGAGGAAAACAAGGAGTGGATAGGAAAGGCGAGGGAAAATACTTACAAGCGACAGAAACAACGGTACGATTTCTTTAGCCAACTGCCTTTGAATACGAGAGAGGAGTGTGATGAGGCATTGGAACGATTGAAGAAACTGATTCTGCCGATGGTGGAGAAATATGCTCGTCTCATGAACGTATCGCCCCGTCATGTGTATTATCGTTCTACCATTTCTCGTTGGGGTAGTTGCGACGTAAAGACACACGACATTTGTTTCAGTGCTTATCTCTTGTTGTTGCCTGAGTGGTGCGTGGAACATGTGGTGGTGCATGAGTTGGCTCATCTCATCGTACCCAATCACGGTAAGGAATTCTATGCTGTCATGGACAAGTATTTTCCAAGATGGAAAGAGGCAAAAGCTGAAACGAGAAGGTTGAGCATTGAGCATTGAACATTGACTATTGAACATTGACGATTGACCATTGACCATTGACCATTGACCATTGAGCATTGACCATTGACCATTGAGCATTGAGCATTGACCATTGACCGTTGAGCATTGACCATTGAACATTGACGATTGACGATTGACCATGAAGACTATTCTCTTGCTTCTTGCTTCTTGCATCTTGCTTCTTGCTTCTTGCTTCTTGCTTCTTGCATCTTATTCTCCAAATCATATTTCTCACCTCTCACCCCTCACCCCTTTTTCTCTAAACCACCCCCTCATTTTGTCAATAAAAACTGCTAAAAACGGTTGTCTATTTTGCGATATTTTCCATCAACTCCTCCGTCACTACAAAAAATGTGCTTTTCGTGCCATTTTTGTAATGGGCTGACAATTAGGTTGTTGTAAAATTGCTCGTATATTTATACATTCCTATGTGGTATAATTATGCGTAAAAACATCGGATTTGAGCAGAAATAACATATCAAGTAAGCTCGCTAACTATATGAATTACGACCGTAACATATATAGTTATGACCGTAACTCGTATAGTTACGGGAAATAATATATAATTTTGTTCTCAAAATCCATTATTTTGTTTCCCTTAACTCCTAATTTGAAATTTTACGCAAATATTTTTTGTCAGAATATTTTAAAAAGAATTTATTGGCAAATGATTAGGACAATCTATATGAAAAACGGTCGTATCTATGAAATACGACCGTTTGATATTTTATATGTTTACTTGATAAACTTACTTGTATTTCTCCAACAATCCGTCGGCACGTTCGTCGCCTAATTCCTTGGCTTTGAGGAATACCTCTTTTGCTTCATCCTTTCGTTTGAGTTCTCCCAAGGCAATGCCCTTGATGATATACGGGTCGGCATAGGTGGAATCCACTTGAATACACATATCGCACGTGGTGATGGCTTCTTCCAATTGGTTGACTTTCAGTTGCAAAGATGCCATTTCTGCATAGTAGAGCGGTTCACGACGGTTGATGACGATGGCGTGAGCGATGTCGTTGAGCGCTTGTTGGTATTGCCTGATTTTCGACTCGCACTTGTACTTGATGTAATAGAAATCGTGGCTGGCACGACCGAACATCAGCGTGTCGTATTGGTTGTAATCCATCACCGCTTTCCGGTATTCTCCCATCTCGTCAAATTGTCTTCCTCGTGCCAGGTAATAAGGAGCAGCATTGTTCCTGCCCGTGCTTTGTGCTACGCTGATGGCACTATCGAGCAATTGGATGATTTCGCTTTTCTCGGCTTTGAGCAGGGTCTTGCATTGTGCCGCCTCATAGAACAGCTCTCCGTTGCGCATATCTGACTGGGTGAGTTGCATGAATGAGTCGTACGCTTTTTGGTAATCGCCCATCGAGTAGATGATTTGCGCTTTCTGGTGTTGGTAAGCCGCTAATGGATTGATGGAGTAAGCCTTGTCAGCCTCGTCCAAAGCCTTTTGCAAAGACCATTTCTCGTAGGGCATATTCGCCTTGTAGATTTCTTTCAGGTAAATCAAGGTGGCATAATCAGAGTGTGCCTCGTCTTTCTTCGTTGCCTTGTCGATAGCCGTTAACATGAGGTTGTCGGCGGTTTCAAAGTCGTTGTTGTTCACTAAGTTCTTGGCACGAGAGAAATAGCCCTCTGCTGAATGGGGGAAGGCTGCGATGAAATCGTCGATGTATCGTTCGTAGGTGAGAGAGTCGTTCTTGTTGCCAGCCATCATCAACGTCAGCAATGCGTCGTCTTCTTTCTCAGGAAGGGCTACGCGAATACCCGATTGCTGCAATACGCGCTCGTTGATGGTTAGGGCGTTCACGGTGAACGTGTTGACAAATGACGCATCGGTGGCGTGAATCTCAGAGCCAGACTTAGACGGTTGCATGATGCCGATCACCTCGCCGTTGGAGTTGACAAATGGGCAACCCTCTGTGTTTTCCAAAGCCTTGCCCTGGAAGATGTAATAGTTGTATTTCTCCATGAACTGCTCCACCTTGTCAACAGAGAAGTCCTTGCATTTGGGCTTCTTGACGGAATAGCCCACCACCCAAACCTTATTGCCGGATTTGGCGGGATTCTTGGCAAACTTCACCGAATGTGATTTCTCTTTCACGCGGAACTTGCAGACATCATACAGTTCGTTGGCTCCTACGAGTACGTCAACGTCCATCTTCTTGCCATTGGCATCTACCACCACGGCACTGGCTGCTCCGATGAAGGGTGTCCATAGACTGATTGCCTCACCATTGTTGCCAATGAAGAAACCGTGGGTAGAGGCGATGATGGTACCGTCTGCCTTAAACGTGGTGAGTGAGAAGATGGATTGCCCCACTTGTATCACCGACGATGGCTGAGCCAAGGTGTTGATGGCATGAGTGGTGAACAACAAACATATAATTGCGATGAATAATCGGGATATATTCTTCATAATTGGTTTTGATGATTATAATGATTTATTTGTCTTGAGTAAAGCCTTGGCGTTATCCATTGCCGCTTGCGAAATGTCGCTGCCACTGAGCATCTGGGCAATCTCTGCCACACGTTCATCGTATGACAATAGCGACATCTTGCTGACGGTGGCTGTAGAGGTGTCTTCCTTGAGCACCTTGTAATGGTTGATGCCCATTGCCGCTATCTGGGGTAGGTGAGTGATGCTGATTACCTGGCGTTTGTTTTCGCCCATCTCGTGCATGATCTGCGCCATCTGCTCAGCCACTCTGCCACTCACACCCGTGTCAATCTCGTCGAAGATGATGGTGGGTAGTTTGACGGCTCCGCTGATCATTGCCTTGAGCGACAGCATCACACGGGCAATCTCACCGCCAGAAGCAATCTGACTGATGGGTTGCATCTCTCCGCTTTTGTTGGCACTGAAGAGGAATGCCACCTTGTCAGCTCCGTCTGAGGATAGTGGCTTGGAGGAGAATTGTATCTGGAACCTGACGTTCTGGATTCCAAGTGGAACCAAGCGTTGCTTCAGTTCCGTTTCCACCTTTTTGGCTGCTTGTGTACGGATGTCTGTCAGCATCTGGGCTTTCTTGGTGCATTGTGCCATGAGGTCTTTCACCTGTTGGCGCAAGTCGTCCAGTTCTTCCTCGCTATTGTTCAGGTGCGACAGTTGCTCCTTGATGTCTTGGTGTATCTGTAGCAGTTCTGCAATGGTGCTTACGTGGAAACGCTGTTGCAACGAATAGATCTTGTCGAGCCTTTCGTTAAGCATCTCTAATTGCTGGGGATTGAAGTCGATATCCTCCAATTTGCTTTCTATCTCCTGCGCCACGTCTTTCAGTTCGATATGGGCACTTTCCAATCGTGAGGCTAACTCCTCTGCTACGGGAAACACCCTTTCGATGTGTCGTAGTTGTTGCGCAGATGTCTTTAATTGGTTGACGATACCATTCTTCTCACCATTGAGGGTGTTGCTGATGTCATAGAGCGCCCCTTTGATTTCCTCGGCGTGGCTCATGGTCTCGCTCATCTGTTCCAGCTCCTCTTGTTCCCCATCCGTTAGTTTCGCCTCTTCCAGTTCATTGAATTGAAATCTGAGGAAGTCTTCGTTTTCCTTGTTTCGCTCTATTTCCTCCATGAGCTCATCCAGATGCTTGTTGGCTTGGCTATAGGCAACGAATGTTTGCTTGTAGTCGGATAGTGCAGCTTGGTTGGAGGCGAGGATGTCGATGACGTTCAGTTGGAAATCCTCTTTGTTGAGCAGTAGGTTCTGATGCTGGCTATGAATGTCTATGAGTTGTTCGCCCAATTCGCGAATCACGGAGAGAGTCACGGGTGTATCGTTGATAAACATCCTGCTTTTGCCCGTACTGCTGATTTCCCTACGCAAGATGGTGTCTTCGGGATCGTAGTCGATGTCGTTGTCCTCGAAGAAAGAATGCAGGTCATAATTGCTGATGTCGAAATGTGCCTCTACGGTACACTTCTTTCCCGTTGACAGGGATGGTGAGTGGTTGGCACGTTGCCCCAGGAGCAATCCTATGGCTCCGAGGATGATACTCTTTCCTGCGCCCGTTTCACCGGTAATGACCGAGAATCCCGGGTGAAAGGGGATATCCAGTTCTTCGATGAGTGCGTAGTTCCTGATATGGAGTTGTCTTAACATTATTGCTTAATTTTTTCCCATGCCGTGTTTTGGCTGGCATTGATAGAGAAGAGAATGTCGTAAACGGTCTCCTTTTCCTTTTGCGTACCTTTGCCTTGGTAGATGCTTGCCAGTTCGTCGCGTTTGTAGTCTGTCCATATCTGTGGGAGCATACTCAGCGGCTTGTCTTCGTGGCATTTCTTCAAGTTGTTTTCCAATGCGGTAGAGATGTTGGTACGTCCGCGCTCTACGTTGTTCGCCATCTCGTCAAGTCCTGTACGGTAATAGTCGTACTGCAATTGGCGGAAGGGTTGCATGGCTCCGTCCAAGTAGTCGTTGATGATGGCAAAGCGGTTTCTGTCGTTCTCGAAAGCCTTCCATCCGGGATAGTCCAGGTTTTGGGCATTGTTGGCAAGGTTCATGCAGAGCTGAAGCACGTCTTCACCTCCCATTGGCGCAAACGAGTCCAGGTCGAGCCCGATAATCAGGTAGGCATAGTAGGCTAAGAGAGCCGTCAGTTGGTTGTCCACCGTCTCGTCATTGTAGTTGAGCTGGTCAAACTGGGCGAAATGGAAATTGAAGTTGGCATCTTTATTATTATATAATGTAGTGGTATATGCCGAATTATATACGGGTCGGTTGGCTTGTATGAGAGCCGTACATGTAAACAGGTTGGACGATGGGTCGTACTTGGTTACGGTGATGTTGAAGTTGCACACGATGCGCTCGTTCTTCTGGAATTGTAGATTTGTCCACTGGCGGTCGTTGATGAATTGTTCGAGCGTCTGCTGAAGATTCTCGAACACTCCCGCCTCGGTACCCTGTATCTGGTTGTGGTTGATGGTTACCTTTGCCTGTAGCTCCTGGGCGTTTGCCATGAAGGGCAAAGCCATGAAAGTCAGTAAATATACAATTCTCTTCATCATCATCTGCTATCGTTTGTTAAATTCACGCAAGCGAATGCGCGTAAGCACTTGCTTGGTGTTGTTGGTAAAATCACCGTTCATGATCCAACTGAAATATCCTTGGTCAAAGCGCAATACCTCGCTCACGCTTCTTCCCTTGTACTTGCCGAAGTTGAATACTTCTTGTTGCACGGGCTTCCCCTGTTCGTCCATCACGGGCTTTCCCTTCTCATCGGTAACATCTTTCCAGACGATGCGCCCTGCAAAGTCAACGTTGTTGTTGGTCTTTGAAAATTCAGCCAGTGTGTCCATGTCGTTGGGCAGGTGCTTGTCGGGTTCCACCTGTGTTTCTGGATTGTACATGTCCAGCTCTCCTTGTAGCACTCGGTAGGTAGCCTCCGTGTCTTGGTCGGCTCGGTGAGCCTCGAAGTCTTCTTCCATCTTCCTTCCGCAATAAAACTTATATGCTGCCGCCAGGTTGCGCCTTTCCATCTTGTGGAAGATGGTTTGTGCGTCGATGAGGCGAGCGTGAGAGAAGTCGAAGTCTATACCAGCACGCAAGAATTCCTCTGCCAAGAGGGGAATGTCGAAATGGTTGGAGTTGAATCCCGCAAAGTCGCATCCCTTGAAGGTTTCGTTCAGCATTGGTGCCTGTTCCTTGAAGGTGGGAGCGTGTTCGATGTCTTCGTTGGATATGCCCGTCAGGGTCGTTACTTCGGGAGGAATGGGTTTTCCTGGATTGATGAAGATGTTTTTCCTCTCCTCCTTACCGTCAACGAATACCTTGATATATGATATTTGGATAATCCTATCATTAACCAAATCAAGCCCCGTAGTCTCTAAATCGAAGACTATCAGGGGCTTTGTGAGACGTAGTTTCATGTGAACTGATGTGTCGTTTGATGGTCGTTATTCATTAAGAAGCATAGGCATGATGAGCATCAGCACATCCTCGTTCTCTGGTTGCTCGGCAGGGATGATGATACCGGCACGACTGGGGTCTGCCAGTTGGATGATTACTTCATCGCTGTCGAGGTTGTTCAGAATCTCGGTCAGCGAACTGCCCTTGAAGCCGATGTTCATGTTCTGTCCCGTATATTCACATGCTATTTCTTCCTTGGCGCTTGTAGCGAAGTCGATGTCTTCGGATGAAAGAACCAACTTGCCTGTTTCTAAATGGAAGCGGATGAGCTGACTGCTCTCGCTGGCAAAAGGTAACACACGGCGCAGGGTGCCGATGAGCGATTTGCGGTCTATGGTGAGTTGGTTCGGGTTGTTTTGGGGAATTACCGAGTTGTAGTTGGGGTAACGGCCCTCAATCAGTCTGCAAGCCAGCATACCGTCGGAGAAACTGATTTCTGCGCTCCTGTCATCAAATTTAATGACCACATCGCCACTGTCCTTTGCCAATACGTTCTTCAAGAGGTTGGCAGGCTTCTTAGGCATGATAAATGAAGCAGGGATGTCGCTCTTGATGCTGAAATTCTTGTTGCGCACCAACTTATGACCGTCGCTGGCAACAATTGCTAACCCTTCTGGTGTCAGGTCGAAGTAGATACCGTTCATCACGGGGCGCAGTTCGTCTTGTGCCGTAGCAAAGATAGAGCGGGTGATGTTGTCGCTCAGGATGGCAGCATCTACCGAGATTACCGTGGCTCCGTCGGGGATGCTCTGAGAGCGTGGATATTCGTCTGCATTCTGAGTGGTGAACTTATAGATACCGTTCTGGTAGGAAATCTGTATGATACATTTTTCCGTATCTACGTCGAAGGTGAGCGGCTGCTCTGCCAATTCTTTCACGGCATCCAATATGGTGCGGTTGGGTACGGCAAATGTTCCCTCACCGTCACATTCGTCAAGCGTCAGGGTGGATTTCATCACCGTCTCGCTATCACTTGCCGTGATAACGATTTGATTATTATATACTTCAAAAAGAAAACTGTCGAGTATAGGCAGTGCATTCTTGCTATTGATTACTTTCGACAACGTCTGCAGACGGTTGCTGAGCAAGCTACTGGATATGGTAAATCTCATTTTTCTGTATTTTTAAATTATTTCTTTTTAGGCACAAAAATACAAAAAAGCAATGGTCAAAACAAAAAAATAATATGAAAAGTTTCTTTTTTTAGAACTATTTTATTAATTTCGCAACGAAAAACAGCTTAAATCAATAAAAGAATGGAATTACAAGGTAAAATTATTCAGGCACTTGAACCTCGTTCAGGTGTCTCGGCACGTGGAGAATGGAAAGCGCAGGATTTTGTGATAGAGACTCATGAGTCATATCCTCACAAGATGGTATTCTCTGTTTTTGGTGCTGACCGTCTGCAACGTTTTAATATCCAGGTAGGACAAGAGGTGTTAGTGTCATTTGATATAGATGCCCATGAGTATCAAGGCAGATGGTTCAACAGCATTCGCGCATTTGATGTTCGTTTGGTTGATCCTGCTTCGTTGGGCGCACAGGGCATGCCCGCTGCTTTTGCTGCTCCTGCTGCCCCCGTGGCTCCCGCACAGGATGGCGGACAAGCTCCCTTCCCACCTTCTTCCACAGAAGGGGAGAGCGCAGACGACCTGCCTTTCTAACAACCGACTCACACATCCAAAATCCCTTCATCCCGAAGGGATTTTTTTGAGTGATATGCTTGTTGGCATCCTATTTTATTAAGTAATCCCGCAGGGGCGTAAAGATTCACATGTCAAAGATCCCATCAGCCTTAGCTATTCTCTCACCTCTCACCACTCACCACTTTTTCTCTAATCATGATGCAAAGTTACTTCTTAAATCCCCAATCACCAAAAATCGGGCTTTAAGAAGGTGTAAAAATCTGTTAAGAAAATACCACTTTCGTGTTAAAAAAGCAAAACGCAGTGTTTACGATGCGCAAAGAATATTTATGCAATGCTTATACATAGTTTATGCAGTACGGAAAGATGGTGCAGGAAAAGACACAATTTAAAAATGTCACATGTCACATGTCACATGTGACATTAGTACCTTCAACATTTATAAATGAGAGAAATTGATATATTATTATAATAATATATTAATATAAAAAATAATTCCTTATTTTCTTATCGATAAATGATGTGAAGGTGTGTTTGTCACATGTGACAATGTGACAAGTGACAAATGTCTTTTCCTGATCAAATCAAATAAAGAATCCCCTCAAAAAATGAAGGGATTCTTTGTGCATATACTCTTTATTTCTTCCTTTCCCTCTCTTTGATGAAGCCGTGTCGGTAGGCATATAAGAGTTCTTTGAGGTCTTCGATTTGCTTTTGCAATTCCTCGCCCTTATCGGTGTCAGCCACAAGCATTCTCCTGTTAGCCATTTCCACAATCTGAATGGTGCTCTTGATGTCTGTGCCACGAAGGATGGCATCAGAAGCACTGGCAAATGGTTCGTGCTGAACCAATTCAAAACCACGACTATGATAAACAAGGGTGTAGCCGGCAATGCCCGTCTCCTTGTGGTAGGCTTGAGAGAAGCCACCGTCAATCACCATCAATCTACCGTCAGCTTTGATGGGATTTTCGCCGCTCATCACGTGTACGGGTACGTGTCCGTTGATGATGTGGCGGTTTTCGCCCGTCAGTCCAAATGCGTCTAAGATACGATCTACAATCTTTGAGTCGTCACGATATTTGAAGTAATTGCCTTTCTCCTCTACGTGCGTTTCCTTTTCTTTAAGGAAATAACGTTCAAAGGTTGCCATCTTCGATTTGTCGAAGAGAGGACTGTCTTTTCCGCACCATAGGTAGAGGAAATAGTCGATGGCGTACTTGCGTTCGTTCACATCCGTATCGTTTTGGAAGGCGGAGCGAATCATCATGCCGATGGAGTGCATGAGGTCTTTGCCCGTGTATTTTTTTCCAGGGTAGATTTCTACTTCTTTCAGGCTGCCATCCTCGTTGATGGGTACGGAGGCGTGGAAGAGCAGGTTGTTGTTGAACACGGAATACATACACCCGTGCTGAAGCAGCAGTTTGACGTGCTTATGTAGTTTCTCGCTTACCAGGAACGAGTGGGACAGTTTGTCCATCAACGCCTCTTCCTCTGGTGTAAGTGCATTGGGATTATCAGGGTTGATGGTGGGGAAGCAACTGCTCAACAACTCATATTCCTTGCCGTTCAAGCGAATGGTGCCCTTTTGGTAATCGACGAACTTCAGCAGTTCCCTGTCTTTCATGTTCCATTCAGGGTGACGCTCGTATATTTTTGCCTCTTCCTTAAACTGGATGATGGAGATAGCCTTGTGCATCAAAGCCGTCAGGCGAATGGTCTTTTCGTCGATGTTAGAGGCTCCGCCGCTCAAACTGGGTTGGAACTCGTTGCAGGGGTCATCACCGTATGTCTCCATGGCGAAGGTTGCCAATGGCACGAGATTGATGCCATAGCCATCCTCCAGCGTCCCTAAATTGGTGTAGCGCAATGAAAGGCGAATCACGTTGCAGATGCACGCCTTGTTGCCGGCGCAAGCCCCCATCCATAGGATGTCGTGATTACCCCATGTAATATCCCATCTGTCATAACGTTTCATCATGTCCATGATCAGGTGAGCGCCAGGTCCACGGTCATAGATGTCGCCTAAGATATGGAGTTGGTCGATGGACAGTCGTTGGATGACATTGCAGATGGCGATGATGAAATCGTCTGCACGTCCCGTAGAGATGATGGTTTCGATGATGACGTTCACGTATGCCGCCTTGTTGGCATCGTCAGTTCTTTCGTGCAACAGTTCCTCGATGATGTAACTGAAGTCGCTTGGCAGCGATTTCCTCACCTTGGAACGTGTATATTTGCTTGACACGTCTCTACAGACACTCACCAGTTGGTGGATAGTGATGTGGTACCAGTCGTTGATGTCTTCCTCCTTAGACTTGACGAGTTCCAGTTTCTGCTCAGGATAATAGATGAGTGTGCATAGCTCCCTTTTCTCTATCTCACGCAGGGTGTCACCAAAGCGTTCGTTCACCTTGCGCTTGATGTTACCAGAGGCATTCTTCAGTACGTGCTGGAAAGCCTCATACTCTCCATGTAAGTCGGCCAGGAAATGCTCTGTTCCCTTGGGTAGGTACATGATAGATTGCAGGTTGATGACCTCTGCACTTGCCTCTGCAATCGTGGGGAATGACCGTGAGAGAAGTTGCAGGTAACGCATGTCGTTCTTGATATCGTATTTTGCCATAGTGAATCGATTTATTGTTGGTAATGTGTAATGGATTCTTTTATCTGTTCTGTTCCTTTGTCTTGTATTGGTGGTAGGGTGGTAAACCCCTCGGTGAGGGTAGAGTTGTCTAACAACACTTGTTCCAGTCGGGCAGCAAACCCATCGAGCCGATGCTTGCGCAACAGGTTTTCCATCGCATCCTCGTCGTAGTCGGCGGCAGTCATCACGTGTGACAGGTCGTCTAACGTTTCCTGCATGATATAGCCGCGATGAAACTGGTGTTGTGCCGCCAGAATTTTCCCGAAGATGAGTCGGATGTTTTCATCCTCTTCCTCTAAGTTGCTTACTTTGTTTTGTATCTCCTCGTGTACCTTGAAATGGTAGCTGGCAATGATTTCCCCGTAGGTCTTCAGCATCTCCTCTGTCATTGTCTCCACGGAGATGTCGTTGGTGACGACCGGGTTCTTGAGGAGAATGATGTTCTTGTTCCAGGTGGTATTCTCTACCGACTGCCTTTCCAATTGTCCGCAGACATGAATCATGGATGCTTGCATGGTCATCCTCTTTTGCGAGTCGTACAACACAAGTTGGCTTTCTTCCAAAGAGGTTCTTTTCAGTTTCCAGGGCATCAAGCCTCCCAATGGAGAATACACGTAAGGGATGGTCTTCTTATGGAGGAGAGCTGCATACTTGGCAGTTTCATGCTCCCAAGCTCCGAAGATGTGTACGATGTCGGGATTCTCGTCGGTGAGAATCACGCCCGACTGCTCGCGGTAAGCGTGCTCCAATGAAGAAATCAACGGACCGCTGGTCTCATCATTCCGTGTCTTGTCTGATGCGTATATCTGGATTCTCATACCTTATGACTTGAAAACTCTGTCTTGTCGGTACGTATGTACCAAATGAAATACTTGATGGTGCGCCAGAGGATGGAAATCTCGTAAGGTACAATCTTCCAGACGGGAATCTGTGTCTTGGCTCGTTTCAGCACCTGGCGAGCTATCCTCGTGCGAACGAGCACGGTGAGGACAAGCATGAGTGCAGCTATGCCCGTGATGATCCAGCGAGAGGTGAAGATGGAGAAAACCAATGCCAACAAAATAGCCAAGTAATTGAGGTGGAACAGGCAATGGTCAAAGTTGTAAATCAATCGGAATCGCTTGCTCCTTCTCAGATGCTGGCGCACACAAAGATAGTTGGCGTGTTGCTGCCTCCATAACTTTTTAGACGGCTTGGCATCTACTACCCACGCATTGATGTCGGTCTCCACCGCCGTCTTTTCCTTCTTCGCATATTTGTTGACCAAGAAATCGTATTCTCCACGAAGGAATTGCAAGTTTCCCCTGTATCCGTCTTTGCCGATGAAGTCTTCTTTCCTGAATGCAACGTTATTGGAATTGGTACGATAAGCAATGCCATTCTTCGCCTTGTTCAGGCAATAACATGATGTTCTCAGTTGCTCGAAGCGATAGTAGGCAGGTGCCTCCTTGACGTAATTGCTATAGCCGAGCACCAAATTATTGTCTGGAGTCATGTTCTTGGCAATGGTCTTCAACCACGTGTCCGACAATGGTGTGCTGCTGGCTTCAGTCAGCAATATCCATTCGTAGCGGGCAGCTTTCACGCCCAAGGTGATCATCAGTTTCTTTCTGCTCATGTAACGTGAGGAGTCGGGGATGAACGTGTAATACAACCGGCGATTGTTCAAGTATCTTTTCAATACATCTTCGGTTGAGCCATCTCCCTTTTCCGCCACTACAATCACTTCAAAGATACCAGGGTAGTCTTGTGAGAGCAAGGTGGGAAGATGGTTGTCAAGTTCCAGTGCATTGTCGTGAGCGGTAATGAGTATGGATATTCGCGGCCATTTTTTGAACGACGGTTCCTGGGCAGGAAGACGAGTCTCTCCGGCGGAATCATCCCCCTCATTAGATTCTTCGTCGAGGGAAAGATTGGGTGCGAAAAGATTTCTCGCCCTGAAGAAAGGGTTAGAAAACCAACTCATTACTGCAAGTACAATGAGAATGACACTTGCTAAAATCGATGTCAGGTCGATAAGCATTTTATAATTCTTCTTTTATATATCCTTTTGGCAGCTTCCTACAGTTGTATTGGCTTGCCATGATTTCACCGTAAGCACCTGCGCTACGCAATGCTATCAGGTCGCCACGGTGACATTTGTTGATGTCTATAGCCTTACCAAACACATCACTTGATTCACAAATGGGTCCCACCACATCGTATGCCTCTACGGGCTCATCACTGCTGATGTTCTCTATGCGATGGTAAGCGTTGTAAAGGGCAGGACGGATGAGGTCGGTCATTCCAGCATCGACGATGGCAAATTGCTTGCATACTCCTTCTTTCACGTATAGCACACGTGTGATGAGTGAACCACATTGGCCAACCACGGCACGTCCCAGCTCGAAGTGTAGTTTCTGGCCGTTGCGTAGCTTGAGCTTCTTGGCATAGGTATCAAAGTAAGCCTTGAAATCAGGAATCTGCAAATGGTTGGGATGGTCATAGCTGATGCCCAGTCCGCCACCTACGTTGATGTTTTCAACGACTATCCGATGCTTCTCCAATTGGTTTTGCAAGTCATTGATACGGTTGCACAATGCCTCGAAGTCGCCCATGTCGAGTATTTGGGAACCGATATGGAAATGCAGACCAATGAACTTCACGTTTTTCATTCGTTTCGCTTCGTTAATCACCTTTTCCATGTCTCCCATGGCAATGCCAAACTTGTTTTCTGCCAATCCGGTGGTGATGTTGGCATGGGTGTGGGCACCTACGTTGGGATTGATGCGGAAACAGACCCTTGCCACTTTTTTCTTCTTTCCTGCCAGGAGGTTGATGACTTCCAGTTCAGGAATGCTTTCCACGTTGAAGCAGAAAATGTTATTTTGGAGTCCCAGGTTGATTTCCCAATCGCTCTTGCCAACGCCAGCGTACACAATCTTGTTGGCAGGGAAGCCAGCCTTGATGGCAGCCTCTATCTCTCCGCCACTCACGCAATCAGCTCCCAATCCAGCCTGACAAATCACGTTCAGCACTTTGGGGTTGGCATTGGCTTTCACGGCATAGTGAACCACATATCCCTTGTGCTTTCGGGTTTCGTCATTGATGGCCTTCAGCGTCTTGCGGAGCAAGTCTGTGTCGTAATAGTAGAAGGGCGTCTTCATCTTCTGGAACCGTTCTGTTGGAAATGAACCCTTAATCATTTGTGTCGTGTTGTGTTTGTGTTATTTGTCCTTATTGAATAACATATCGCTCAAGTTCTGCAAGGCACGTTTCTTGTCAGAGCCCTTGATGAGGAATGAGATGTTGTAATTGCTTCCGCCGTATGAAATCATTCTCACGGGAATGTTCTTCATCGCTTCTGTTGCCAATGTCTCGAAGCCGAGGTTGCTCCAGTCAAGGTCGCCCACCACGCAGATGATGGTCATGTCGCTATCTACGGTAACGGTACCATATTTCTTCAGTTCGTCAACAATTTCGTTGAGGTGTGCGTCGTTGTCAATACTCATCGAGACACCAACCTCAGAGGTGGCAATCATGTCGATGGGCGTTTGGTAACTCTCGAAAATCTCAAAGACCTTACGCAAGAAACCCGTAGCGAGCAACATACGTGAAGACTTGATCTTGATGGCGGTGATGTTGTCTTTGGCGGCAACGGCCTTGATTTTTCCCCTCACGATGACGTTGTCAACGATTGTACCCTCTGCCTTGGGATCCATCGTGTTTTTCATCCTCACGGGAATGCCTGCGTATTTGGCTGGTTGGATGCAAGTGGGGTGGAGAATTTTCGCACCGAAGTAAGCCAGCTCGGCAGCCTCTTCAAAGTTGAGTTGGCGCACGGCTTCCGTCTTGTCAACCACACGTGGGTCGTTGTTGTGCATTCCGTCGATGTCTGTCCAGATCTGTATTTCCTCTGCATTGATGGCAGCACCCACCAAGGAGGCGGTATAGTCAGAACCACCGCGCTGGAGATTGTCTATCTCGCCGTAAGCGTTTCTGCAGATAAATCCCTGAGTGATGTAGATTTGGAAATCATTCTTGTCGTTCAGGATGGCATTCAACTTCTCCTTGATGTATTGTGGGTCAGGCTCAGAGTTCTTGTCGGTTCTCATGAAGTCGAGAGCAGAAATCAAGCAAGTCTGAATACCGCACTCCTGCAAGTAGTTGGTCATCATGTTCGTGCTTATCACCTCGCCTTGTGCCACGATGCTCTTTTCCTCGAAGCTGGTAAAGATGTCTTTGGTGAAAGAACGAAGGTAGTCGAACTCCTCATGAAGGAAGTCGCGTGTCTTCTGCTTGTATTCCTCCGTAGAGTAGAGTTCTTCCACATGTCCCATGTATTTCTTCTCCAAGGTGTTGATGATCTCGTTTGCACCCTCGGGGTTCTTCTTGTACAAATAGTCCGAAATCTCCACAAGAGAATTGGTTGTACCACTCATGGCAGAAAGCACTACAAATGTAGGTTCGCCAGATTCAGTTACCAATGAGGCTACGTTTTTCATTCTTTCGGGGCTACCGACAGAAGTGCCTCCAAATTTCATTACTTTCATAGGCTATGTATTTATTTTTGTTGTTCCTCTTCTTCTTCCAGTTCTTTTTTATCCATTTTGTTGTATTCCTTGGTAATGTCGGCTATCACGTTTTCCTTGCAACGATAGACGGTACCCGGATATTGGTCGATGATGGGTATGTTGTGCGTTGACATCACCACGGTAGTACCTTTTTGCGAAATGTCTTTCAGCAATTTCACGATGTTGCTTGCCGTTTCCGGGTCAAGGTTTCCCGTTGGCTCGTCGGCTACAATCATCTTGGGGTCATTCAGCAAGGCGCGTGCAATGGCAATGCGTTGCTGTTCGCCGCCAGATAGTTCGTTAGGCATCTTGTCCTTCTTGTCTTGCATACCTACGGCGGTGAGCACCTCGTCAATACGTGTGTTGATGTCGGCTTTCTTCTTCCATCCCGTAGCGCGAAGCACGAATTTGAGGTTACGATAGACACTACGGTCGTGGAGCAATTGGAAATCTTGGAAGATAATGCCCATCTCTCTTCTCAGGGCGGGAATCTCTTTCCTTCTCAGCGTCAGGAGATTGCGCCCTAATACTTCAGCCTTCTCCGTATCATCTTCGTCAAGGTCAAGTTCGCAATACATGGTCTTCAGCAATGAACTCTTGCCAGAGCCCACCTTACCTATTATATATATAAACTCACCTTCCTCAGCCTTGAAATCTACGTCTTTCAAGATTAAGGCGTCGCCTTGGTAAACATTGGCTTTCTTGTAATCTATCAATAATGACATAATGGATTCTATGTTTTATTTTGGCGGAATGGTTTTGCCCTTTTCCGTTGATGATTTATTTTTCTGATGCCTTTTTCAGTCTGCGTGCTTGGTCCCAGGTAGGGTCGTGGCGCTTGTGTAGTTCTTGAGCAATGTCTTCTATTCTCAATCCCTTGCTGGTGAGCAATACGATGAGGTGGTACATCATGTCAGAGGCTTCGTAAACCAACTTGTCGTTGGTGCCGTTGGTTGCCTCAATGACGGTTTCCAATGCCTCTTCTCCTACCTTCTGTGCCATTTTGTTCACACCGTCCTTGAACAGCTTGGTGGTATATGACCCTTCAGGCATTTCCTCGTGCCTCTTCTCGATGAAGTCTTGCAATTCAGAGAGAAAGAGTAGGGGATGAGCATCATTCGTCTCTCCCCAGCAGGTGTCTGTTCCCGTATGGCAGGTAGGACCGATGGGATTTACCTTCACCAACAAGGTGTCGTTGTCGCAATCGTTTTGAATGCTGACGAGGTTCAGGTAGTTGCCCGATGTCTCACCCTTTGTCCACAGGCAATTTCTGGTACGGCTCCAGAAGGTCACCTTGCCCGTCTCGATGGTCTTATGATATGCTTCCTTGTTCATGAATCCCATCATCAGCACGTTCTTTGTCTTTGCGTCTTGAATGATGGCAGGAACAAGACCTCCTAATTTGTCAAAATCAATCTTCATGTTCATCATGTTCTTTCCTTAAACATTTTACAATCTCACATTGATACCCTCTTGGCGAAGATATTCTTTTAGTTCGTGAATGGGAATCTCACCGAAATGGAACACGCTGGCTGCCAACGCAGCATCAGCCTTGCCAATGGTAAACGCATCACGGAAATGTGCCTTGCATCCCGCACCGCCGCTGGCAATGATGGGGATTGACAAGTCTTCTGCCAGTTTTGCCAATGCTTCGTTGGCGTAACCGTTTTTCACTCCGTCGTGGTTCATGCTGGTAAAGAGGATTTCTCCTGCTCCCCGTTGTTCCACTTCCTTTGCCCAGTCGAAAAGACCTAACTCCACTCTCTCTCGACCGCCCTTCACGTAGCAATGCCAGCCGTCTTCGTCGTAGCGTGCGTCGATGGCACACACACAAACCTGAGAACCAAACTTGTTGGTAATCTCGTTGATGAGTTGTGGTCGGCGAATGGCAGCCGAATTGACACTTACCTTATCGGCACCCGCATACAAGAGTCTCTCCACGTCTTCCAATGCATTGATGCCTCCGCCTACGGTAAACGGGATGTTGATTTCTCGTGCCACGCGAGTCACCATCTCGGTAAAGGTCTTACGTCCTTCAAAGCTTGCCGTGATGTCAAGATACACCAACTCGTCGGCTCCAGCCTCGCTATAAGCCTTTCCCAGTTCCACGGGGTCGCCCGCTTTGCGCAGGTTGACGAAATTGGTTCCTTTTACTGTCTCTCCGTCTTTTACGTCAAGACAGGGAATGATGCGTTTTGCTAATCCTCTCAATATATGATGCTTATTTGATTGTCAATAACTCTGGTATGTTGATTCTTCCCTCATAAAAAGCCTTGCCGAAGACAACGGCTGGGATGCTTGCTTGCTCTAAGGCGATGATGTCTTCATTGGATGAGACACCGCCACTGGCAATGAGGTGTAATTGTGGATAGGCAGCCATGATCTCACGATAGAGAGATAGGGCTGGTCCCTGTAACGTTCCGTCTTTTGAAATCTCCGTACACAAGACGTTCTTCACGCCGTGGTCGATGTATTTCTTCAAGAATGGGAGCAGTTGTTCTGCTGAGTCTTCTTTCCATCCGTTGATGGAAATCATGCCGTTCTTCACGTCTGCACCCAATATCAATTTGTCTGCGCCATATTGGTCGAGCCATTTCAGAAACAATTCCGGTTGTGTAACGGCTATGCTGCCGATCGTCACCATAGATGCTCCGTTGGCAAACGCCTTCTCAATGTCGTCTTCCGACTTGATGCCTCCGCCGAAGTCCACCGTCAGATGGGTCTCCGTGGTGATGGCTCTCAGCACGTCAACGTTGACGATGTGCTTCGAGCGAGCTCCGTCGAGGTCAACCACATGCAATCGCTGGAACCCCATCTCCTCAAACCCCTTGGCTATTTCCACGGGATTCTCATTGTATATCTTCTTCTGATTGTAGTCGCCTTTGGTCAGTCTGACACACTTACCGTCAATCAGGTCTATGGCTGGAATGAGTTCTATCATAGTTCTAAAAAGTTCTTGAGAATCGTTTCGCCTACGTTTCCGCTCTTCTCGGGATGAAACTGGGTAGCCCAGAAATTGCCTTTTCGCAAGGCGGCAGAGTAGGGGTGTATGTAGTCGGCTGTGGCAATGGTCCATTCGCAAACAGGCACATAGTAGCTATGTACGAAGTAAACGTATGGATGCTCGTCCAATCCTTGAAAGATGTTTCCGTCAAGGCTTGCCGATGGCGTGATGGTCAGGTCGTTCCATCCCATGGCAGGCACTTTTTCTTCGTGTCTTTGAGGTTGGAATCGCTTCACGTCAACGGGAAAAATTCCGATGCAATCGGTATCGCCTTCTTCGGAATGGCTGCATAACAACTGTTGCCCTACGCAAATGCCCAATACAGGTTGTTTCAATTCCTTGATGAGCGCATCTAATTGGTGCTCTCGCAAATATCTCATGGTAGTGCCCGCTTCTCCTTGACCAGGAAACAGCACCTTGTCTGCCGACATCAGTTCCTCCGCCTTGTCGGTAATCACGGGATTTACTCCCAATCTATTCAAGGCATTCACCACCGAATAGATGTTACCTGCATTGTATTTTACGATGGCTATTTTCATCAGCTGAATATAATCGTCTTGTTGTGAAATGTCAATATCTTACGCTCAATGTGCTTGGTCACGGCGCGTGAGAGAACGATCTTCTCCAAGTCCTTGCCTTTCAGTACCAAACTTTCAGGCGTGTCCTTGTGAGAGATGCGGGCGATGTCTTGTTCGATGATGGGTCCTGCATCCAGCTCAGAGGTGACATAGTGACTGGTAGCACCAATAATCTTCACGCCGCGTTCCCATGCTTGGTGATAGGGCTTGGCACCGACAAAGGCTGGCAAGAAAGAGTGGTGAATATTAATAATGTGGTGGGGATAAGCCTGAATCATATTGTCACCGATGATTTGCATGTATCGGGCAAGTACCACAAACGTAATCTTTTTCTCCTTCAATAATGCCATTTGTGCCTGCTCAACCTCATCTTTGTTGGAATGATCCTTATTGATTGCCCAAACGTAATAGGGGATGTCGAATTGGTCGGCAATATATCTGAGGTCTTCATGGTTGCTAACAATGCAGGGAATGTCAACGTTCCATTCACCAGCCTTGTATCTTGCCAACAAGTCGTATAGGCAATGGCTCATCTTGCTCACGAAGATCGCCATTCGCGGTCGTTCGTCGGTGAAATACAAGTTGAACGTCATCTTATAGCGCAAGGCATATAGTGTGTCTATGTAGTCGTATAACTTTTCCCTTGGGATGAGAAATTTCTCCAATTCCCATTGTATGCGCATGAAAAACATACCGTCTTCTCTATCTACATATTGGTCGAGGTAAACGATATTTCCTTTATTGTCGGTTACAAACTTGGTCACCTCAGAGATGATACCTGGTTTGTCAGGACAATGCAGTAGTAAAATGGCACAAGATTTCATGAATTTAATAACATTTTGTACATAATCCGTGCAAAAGTACAAAATTTCTTTCAATTCGGGCAATTATTCCTTGCTCAATTTGAAATTCTTTGTCATTTCATGATAAACCTCACCTCACTCGTAGTTGCCAGAAGGCAATTGCGGCTGCGGCAGCCACGTTGAGAGAGTCAACTCCGTGCCACATGGGAATGCGTACCACGTAGTCGGATTCGGCAATGGTTTCCTTGGGCAATCCGTCTCCTTCTGTTCCCATCACGATGGCTAATCGTGGCTCTTCTGCCAAGATGGGATGGTCGATGGGAATGGAATTATCCGACAGAGCCATTGCTGCCGTCTTGAATCCGAATTGGTGCAAGGTGTTGGGTGAATCATCCAACCATGTCCAAGGTACGAGAAAGACGGAACCCATTGATACTCTGATGGCGCGACGGTTTAATGGGTCACAGGAGTTGCGGGTGAGCAGCACGGCATCAATACCCAAGGCAGCAGCTGAGCGGAAGATGGCGCCGATGTTGGTGGTATCTACCACTCCGTCTATTACCACGATTCGCCTGCTGTTACGACAGAGTGTTTCCACATCAGGCAGCACAGGGCGTTTCATGGCACAGAGCACCCCACGGGTTAGCGTGTAACCTGTCAATGAAGCCAACAGTTCTCGTGGTCCCGTATAAATGGGAATGTCGCCACATCTGCTGATAATGTCGGCTGCATCGCCCGTGATATGCTTTCTTTCGCACAATAATGCCTTTGGAATATATCCTGCATTCAGAGCCACATTGATGACCTTCGGGCTCTCTGCAATGAAGATTCCTTTCTCTGGGTCTGAACGATGTCGCAACTGGGCTTCGGTGAGGTTGGCAAAAACCTCCACTCCCTCATGTGACAATGATGATATTTCGATGAAAGATTTCATTCTCATTTTTTCAAAACAATGGCAAAGATATAAAAACAAACTGAATAATTCAACTGATGTGAATTGTTATCCCATAATTTTTATTACCTTTGCACAAAATCTAATACGTTTTACACCTTATGACACGAGAAGAAGCCATAGCTACAGGTATGGAGGTACACGAGATACAGCACTCGATGAAGAGACGTACTTCATGGCACGACTATAGCCGCAAGGGAACGTACATGCTGACCCTTGTGGTGAAGGATCGTAGGCCGCTATTGGGTACTTTGAAGGGAGACTTAAAGGGTGAGGTGGCTCCTTATGTGGAGTATTCTGCTCTCGGAAGCACTATTGTTCAAGAAGAGCAGAAAAAGATTCACCAATTTTATCCTCAGGTGGAAGTGTGGAAATTATGTGTTATGCCTGACCACTTACATTTAATCGTAAGAGTCAATGAGGACATGGGAGAAGGTAAACATCTTGGGAAAGTAATGGCAGGATTTAAATCAGGATGTAACAATGTCTATTGGAAGTTGTATAACATGAATGAACCACCAAGGCAGGGCTTGTTTGAGAAAGGCTACTGCGACAAGATTCTCATGCACGACGGTCAGTTGGACAACTGGAAACACTATCTTGATGACAACCCTCGCCGATTGATGGTGAAGCGTCAGAACCCAAACTTGTTTACCGTACTCACTGGTATGGAGATAATAGGTGAGCGTTGTCAGGTGGTTGGTAATAGATTCTTATTGGATATTCCCGACAAGATGGCTGTCATTGTACACCGACGCAATACTGACGAGGAAAACGCCCACCTAAAAGCGGAGTGGCTGGCATGTGGTGAACGTGGTGGCGTACTCGTCAGTGCTGCTATCTCGCCAAAGGAGAAAGAGGTTCTGCGAGAAGCTATGAACCGAGGGTACAACATCATCCTGCTTAGGGAGAACGGCTTCCCGAAACTATATAAGCCCTCTGGTGAGGGCTTTGATGCTTGTGCTAAAGGATTACTCTTGCAAGTAAGCCCTTTGGAGTTTCACTATGAGAAAAGGGTGATAACGAGAGCGCAATGCCTCTACTTAAATGCAATGGCTGAAAGAATAGCTGGCGATAGATAGTATTGCATACAATGCAAGCGGCAAAACCGCCTGGAACCGTGGCAGCATTGTCACCGTCCACGTCAGTTTTGCTGACGTCCTGTATAGGTGCTGAAAATGATTACTTCTTTTGTGAATACAATCTTGTGCAAATAACATTAATCTTTGTCATGTAAATTCTGAATTTAGGTGCCAAAATACGGGCATTTTTTCAAACGAGTTGTAACTTGGTTGGAAAAATGCCCGATTTTTGATGTTTTTATATGTGATTGTAAATCAATGGTTTATGGTTTTGTTGAGTGCGGAATTAAAAGAAAAAGCATGTTTTTGCACAAAATAAGATAGTTTTTTGCGTGTTCGTAACATATTCAATTAGCGAAATAACATATATAGTTACGTTCATAACACGTATAGTTACGACCATAACTATATATGTTAGCGAGAAAAAAGTGATGTTTTGCTTGTTTTTACCCATTTTTTCGTTCTCCTAACTCTGGAAGACAAAAAAACAAAGACGGTTTTTTGTCGTACTATTTGACATTGAATAAAATTTAATAAGTAGAGAAGTTTTGTGGTTTCACGGGAAATGATTACCTTTGTACAAATTTTTTAGAACAACTAAGCGAAGATGAATTATATTGAAACAGCTATTGAAGGTGTTTATATCTTGGAACCACGGGTGTTTCAAGATGCAAGAGGATATTTCATGGAAACATGGAACCAAGCGGACTTCGACAAACATGTAGGTAAGGTGACGTTTATCCAGGACAACGAATCGAAATCAAGTTATGGCGTATTGCGTGGCTTACATTATCAGAAAGGTGAATTTTCGCAAGCCAAGTTGGTACGTGTCATCAAGGGAAAAGTGTTAGACGTGGCAGTAGATATCAGAAAGAGTTCACCTACCTTTGGCAAGTATGTGCTTGTAGAATTGAGCGAGGAGAATAAGCGTCAATTGTTTATTCCCCGTGGATTCGCTCACGGATTCTTGGTGCTGAGTGAAGAGGCTGTGTTTACGTATAAGGTGGATAATGTCTATGCTCCCCAGGCTGAGGCTGGCATTAAATGGAATGATGAGGATATTGCCATTGAATGGCCCATCAATCCGCAGGATTTGGTTTTGAGCGAGAAAGACTCACGAGCATTGAGCTTGAAAGAAGCCGAAACCTTTTGATCATTGACCATTGAATATTGACCATTGACCATTGAATATTGACCATTGACCATTGAATATTGATCATTGATTATTGACCATTGGAAAATCGATGCAAATAAGTTTTGCTCAATTTAAAGAATGGTCAATAATCAATGGTCAATGAAAAAAACTACATCATCACTTCCACGGTGTGTTTTCCTTCCATGAATGGAACGATGTTGCCATTGATGGGATTACCATCTACCGTGATACATTTCACACCCTTTTGGTTGCCATCAGGATTCTTGACGGTGATAAGATATTCAGCCCCACGGAATCTACGCTTAACGGTGTATTCCTTAGCATGATCGGGCAGACATGGGTCGATGCAGATGCCATTGTAATCAGGTTTGATGCCAAGGATAAACTCGCTGATGGTGTACCACATCCAAGCAGCTGTACCCGTGAGCCAACTGTTCTTTCCTTCACCTGGTTTATAAGCATCTTTACCTGCCACCATCTGACAGTTTACGTATGGCTCAACCTTATGGAGCGTACTGTATTTCTCTTCCACGTATGAAGGCAGTATCTTGCGGTAATGATTCCACGCGTCGTTACCACGTCCGGCAACTGTCTCGCCAATGATAACCCAAGGATTGTTGTGGCAGAAGATACCTGCATTCTCTTTATAGCCTTCTGGATAAGAACTGATTTCGCCCATCTCTACATGATAGGTGGTGAATGCGGGATTGTTGAGAACGATACCATGCTCGCACTCCAATCTTTCCTTGACACTGTCAAGAGCTTTTGCTACCATTCCGTCTTCCAATCCGATGCCAGCCATGCTGCACCATCCTTGACTCTCGATAAAGATTTTACCCTCTTCATTCTCGTTGCTTCCAATCTTGTTGCCATAGAAATCGTATGCGCGAAGATACCATTCGCCATCCCATCCATCTTTCTTCACGGCTTCAGTCATAGCCTCTACACACTGGCAAGCTCTTTCAGCTTCCTTGATGTAGAAGTCTTTGTCGGCTTGGTTGTTGCTGCGAAGAGCAATCTGACGGCAAAGCTCTACATAATCCTTGCCCGTTACGACAAACAATCCTGCAATCATCAAACTCTCAGCCTTGCTTCCTTCGCTATTGTTCTCCGTGGTTTGGAAACTCTCATTAGGATCCCATGAGAAACAGTTGAGATTGAGACAGTCGTTCCAGTCGGCTCTACCTATCAACGGCAATTGGTGAGGACCTAAGTTTTCTACCACATGATTGAATGATACACGCAGGTGCTCGAACAAAGAAACCTCCGTTCCCGGTTGGTTATCGAACGGTACTTGCTCATCGAGGATAGAGAAATCGCCCGTCTCCTTGATGTAAGCCACGGTACCAAATATCAGCCAGCAAGGATCATCGTTGAAACCGCCGCCTATGTCGTTGTTTCCACGTTTGGTGAGTGGCTGGTACTGATGGTAACAACCGCCATCGGGGAACTGTGTGCTGGCAATGTCGATGATACGCTGACGTGCACGTTCGGGAATCTGATGTACGAAGCCTACCAAGTCTTGGTTGCTGTCACGGAAACCCATGCCACGACCAATGCCACTCTCGAAGAATGAGGCAGAGCGTGACATGTTGAACGTAACCATACATTGATACTGGTTCCAGATGTTCACCATACGGTCAATCTTCTCATTGCCCGTGTTGACGACATAGATGTCGAGCAAACGGTTCCAATATTCATTCAGTTCAGCAAATGCCTTGTCAACCTTTTCCGTTTGATCGAAGGCAGCAATCATTTGGTAAGCTTTTTCTTTGTTGATGACTTGTGGAGCGATAAACTTCTTGTCTTGCTCGTTTTCTACATATCCCAACATGAAGATGAAATCCTTGGACTCTCCGGGTTGCAACTCTACCTCTATATAATGAGAGGCAATAGGACTCCAACCGTGTGCATGACTGTTGCGGGGCTTTCCTTCAAGTACAACCTCTGGCTCGTGCATACCATTATAAAGACCTACGAATGTTTCCCTGTCGGTATCAAATCCTTGTATTGGCGTGTTGACGCTGTAGAAAGCAAAGTGATTGCGACGCTCACGATATTCAGTCTTATGATAGATGACACTGCCCTCAATCTCCACTTCGCCCGTAGAGAAGTTGCGTTGGAAGTTTTCCATGTCGGTAGCCGCATTCCACAAGCACCATTCGGTGAAAGAGAAGAGTTTGAGACTACGTACAGACTTAGAATTGTTTTTCAGCGTAACCTTTTGTACCTCAGCCCATGTGTTGAGTGGAACGAAGAAGAGCATACTTGCCTCGATGTCGTTCTTCCTTCCCGTGATGCGCGTATAGCTCATACCGTGACGACACTCATAGAAGTCGAGCGGAGTCTTCATGGGTTTCCAACCAGGACTCCAGATGCAATCGCCATCCTTGATATAGAAATACCTGCCCCCATTATCCATCGGGACATTATTATATCTATAACGTGTGAGTCTGCGAAACTTAGCATCCTTAAAGAAGGAATAACCACCAGCGGTATTGGAAATCAGGGAGAAGAAATTCTCATTCCCTAAGTAGTTAATCCAAGGCCACGGAGTCTTGGGGTCAGTAATTACATACTCTCTGTTAGCGTCATCGAAATGACCGTATTTCTTGTTTTCCATGTGATAAATATTTAGTTATTTTTCAATTAATATTCTTACGTCAACGGCAATCACGTCGTTCTCATCTGCCAATAACGGATTGATGTCAATTTCCTTGATTTCAGTGGCAAAGCGAAGCAAAGTGGACAGACGCACAATCACCTCGGCGTATCGTTGGATGTTGATGCCACTTTGTCCTCTGGTTCCTTTCAGAATCTTATATCCACGTAGAGAGTGTATCATGGAGTAAGCCTCGGCGTAGGAGAGTGGTGCAAGGCCACTGGAAACATCCTTGAGCACTTCGATGAAGATACCTCCCAATCCACACATCACCACATGACCGAATTTCTCTTCGTATTTGGCACCAATGAATATCTCCTTGCCCTTCATCATCTTTTGTATCATGACAGCCTTGGCATCGGGGATATGCATCATTCGGTCGAACTCTAAGGAGAGATGTTCTGCCGTGCGGATGTTTAACGTAACGCCGCCTACGTCACTCTTGTGGATGGGACCTACCACCTTGGCTACTATGGGATAGCCGATTTTCTCGGCAAAGGCAACCAATTCGTCCTTCGACGTTGAAACCATCTCAGGAACCAACGGAATCTTGGCGCAACTCAACAACTCTCGTGCCTTGTTGGGCGTGATGTAACCATTCTCGTGAATACCACCAATGATTTCACGGATGCGCGGTACGTCGATACCAAACAACTCTACCTCTGGGGGAGCGGGTAGGGGAGTCTTCAAGATTCTCACCAATGACGTGGCAAGCGTTACCTCATCAGAGAAGTTGACGTGTCCTTTTTGCAAGAAGTCTTCCACTTCTTGTCCAGCAGTATGCACTGATGGGAGAATGGGGAAGATGGGTTTCTTGCATTCCAGAATCTTTTGGTGAAGCACGTCGTATGCCTCATATACGTTGACCAATCCTGGTGTACCGAAGATAACCATGATGGCATCAATATTGTCGAAATATTTCTCGCAATAGTCGATGGCAAGTCCTAAGTGCTCTGGGGTTCCCGTGGCGAGTATGTCTATGGGATTGGAGACAGAAGCACCAGGGAAAAGGAGAGATTTTAATTCTTCTGCCTTTTCACCGTCAAGCTTTGGTACTTGTAAGTCGCCTTTGGATAGCGCGTCGGTGAGCATCACGCCTGGACCACCAGCATGAGTGACAATGGCAAACTTGCTCATGTTCATGTTGGATTGGTTCTGCGTGTTCTCTAATGTTGAGAAGATGCAGCCCACAGTGGTGAGTTCCTCTCGGGAGAAACATCTTACGATACCTGCCTTTCTGAACAATGCCTCTACTGCGGAGTCGCTGGAGGCAATGGCTCCTGTATGTGAGGAGGCTGCTCGACTACCGCTCTCGCTGGAACCTGCCTTGATAGCTGCTATGCGACAACCTTTACGGATTAACGAACTGGCATGGAAGAGTAATTTGTCGGGATTGGAAATGTTCTCGATGTATAGGAGTTTTACATGAGAATCCTTTTCCGCGTCAAATTTCTCATCCATGTATTGCAATACATCCTCAATACCAATTTGTTTTCCATTGCCGATAGACCAAACGGAATGGAATGGCAAACCCTTGATGACAGCCGATTCCAAGATGAATACGGCTGTGGCTCCCGAACCAGAAATGAAATCCACACCCTTGGGATGTAACTGGGGAATGGGTTGGGTGAAAACGCTATGATGCCAGGCATTCAATAGTCCGATGCAGTTAGGACCGATGAGCGCACAACCGTATCTCTCGCATGAGTCGAGAATTTGCTTTTCGAGTTCTGCACCAGCCTTTGTCTCTTCGCCAAATCCTGCTGAGATGATGATAAATGCCTTGACATTTTTCTCTCTTGCCAAGTATTCTACATAGTCGGGACAAAAGCGTGCGGCTACAACCAAAATGGCAAGTTCGGTATCGGGAATTTCACTCGCTTGATGAAACACGTCTAATCCCTGTACCTTGTCTTCCTTGGGATTCACCACATGTAGCTTGCCTTGGTAATGACCATTGATAAGGTTGCGAATGATGGCTCCACCAGGTTTGTGGATATTGTTGGAACCACCAATCACAACGATACTTTCAGGATGTAATAGTTGTCTGTTAATCATAATAAGTTGTTAGTATTTTGTGAAATGAGTTTTCAGAAGGATTATTCTTCCTCCCAGACATTGAAGTTGAATTGCTTGGCTTCTATCTCATCACCGTCTCCAATGCTTGGACCCTCGTCATCGCCCTTGAAGAAGGTAGCCTCAAGCATGATGCCCTTTCTCTCGAATGTAAATTGTTTGATTTTGATATAGGGTGAAATATAATGTCTTTCCATGTAATATGTTTCTTGTTTATTTGATGATGACTTTCTTGTTGTTTTGAATGTAGATACCATGACGTGCGGTAGATACACGACGACCTTGTAAATCGTAGTATGTGTCTTGTGCATCATTGCCATTTAGGGTGTTGATGCCGTCAACGATACCAGCATCCTCACTTACGAGGTCTTCATCAGGGTTTTCTTGTTTAATCATGATGAAACTCTTAGCACTAAAACTGGCAGGCAAATAGCATTTGTATTGGGGAATGACAACGCCAGCTTCGCATGGATAGAATCCTGTCTTGCCACTCTTTACTGCTAATGCCCAAGCATCTCCTTTTTTGGGTACGGTGAATGTACCTTCAGATGTGGGAATGAACAAATTGTTGTCAATCGTTCCCTCATTGTCTGTTGTTTGGGGATTAACAACATCTCCAGGGGTTCCTTGGATGAGAACACCCGTATTAGCAGGAACCAGCTTGTTGTCAAGAGACGAAATTTTTACGTAATTATTGCCCTGGTCTTTAGCGATAAAGACATTCTCACAGTTCTGGCAATTTGAAAAGTCTAATGCACGTGGCCATGAGAAAGAACAATAACCAGAATTACCAATTTTTGCTTCTATTACAAGTATAAAATTTTGTGATGTTTCTTCAAAAATATTGTTTCCATTGTTTGAATCTCGAAATTTTTTGTTTTTAACATCAATAGTTGTAATTCCTGGATCCAGATTATCCTTTACTCTAACTGTAACTTTTATGATAGTTCCAGACGTCCCTGCCACTGGCGTTGCTGGCATAGAATAAACTAAGAGACGATAATATCCTTTACTATTATATGTAAATGTTGATGTGTGTTGTGATTGCAAACGTTCATTATTACGTGAAAAACTAACATATTCTAATCCTTCAGGTAAATATATGTCGCATTGAAAACCTGTATACATTTTTGATGGATTATTTAAAACGACATCAAAAGTAACTTCTTTACCTTCAACAAATGTAACATCACCTATTGTAATGTCATCAGCCAATACTATGTTTGGAATTGCAAATAAAACAATTAAGCATAGTGTAATTTTTATTTTTATTATTGATTTCATACTCTAACACTTTTAATTATTTAAAACGATATCAATTATATCCATTAAATCGAATATGGTAATATCTTCATCTTCATCTGTATCAGCGGCTTTGAAGATAAATACTTCAGGTTCATTGCCTTCGATGTATGATTGCACATCCATGATGTCGAAAACATCTACCTCTCCGTCATTATTCACGTCACCCAACAAATAATCTTCTTCTTTTTCTTTACCTGTAAAGGTATATGTGAAATTATCTTGAACAAATGTTCTTGTTAAATCATTGGTAAGGGTAAGTTGTACATTCTTGACAGTAACGTTTTGTTCGCCGAGTGTTAAATCATCCGCTGCTTTGACATTAATGTACATGATAGCACCAGATGTTCCACTAAAACGGACTTTAGTACCTGACATAGAGAAAACCATGAATCGTATAGCTCCACTTTTGTTATAAGAACTAATCTTATGGGGGGTGTTTGCTCCATCAGTGTAGTGAATACGATTGGTGTTAAGTGTCCATTTGTTAGAAGTGTTACTTTCTTCATCAGTTGCACTCACGATTTCTACTCCTTCCGGTAAGGAGAGATCGAACTGAAATGCGCAAAACTCGTCTTCGTCTTGCGTTAGATTTATCACAAGTTGCCCTGTCTCGCCAGGTGACAGAGATAAAGGTTCAACTGATAAACCTTTTTGGGCAAAGCAACCCAAGGTTACCATGCTCAAAAGGATAAAAAATAATTTTCTCATAAATTAATCTGCATTAAGAATTATGTCTGTTATTTGTACTACGTCTGTGATGCTGATTATTCCATCGCCATTCATGTCAGCATTTTTAAAGTGGAATGCTTCTGATGGGTTACTAAGAGAATAGTCAACCGTTATGACAATGTCGGTAATATTGATAAGCCCATCTCCATTCGCATCACCCATAAGGATGTCTTCGGCATTTGCCAACTCATTGAATTTCTTATCGAGATAGGCAAAACGATTGTCTATGTATGTGGAAATGGCAGAAACTTGGTCTTCATAACTTCCTTCAAGTGTCCATCCAGCACCGCCCTCTGCGGTTGTCTTATAGTTGTATGCTTTTGTCTGTGCTATTTCGCTTGACAAGGCAGTGAGCTTAGATTTCAATGCCGCTTTTACGTCTGTCGATGCGTTGGCTCCATAGATGCTGTTCCATTTGGCAAGAACGGCTTCTTTAAACCAATCCTCTTTCCATAGGTCTTGCAACTTATTGCGCATCACACCATAGTCGGCTCTCGTGAATATCATTCCGTTATAAGAACCATTGGTGTTGAGGTCTGTCATGTCCATCGGATATTTACTGTTGTTGTCGTAAGCTTTCTCGTTTCCTGATAGAGGACCGAAGAACAATTTGCCGTCTGTCGCAGATTTGTAGGTATAAGTACTTGACAGTTGCTTATAAGCGGCAAGAATCTCAGTAGAGATATACCAATTGATGAATGATGTTTGATCTACATTATCTTTGATGTTATTCCAGAATGTAGTGTTGAAATACGTGCCTATTTCATTAGCCAATACAGTTTGCTGGTCTGCTGTCAAATCATCCTTGTCTGGGTTCTTGATAATTAAATAAGGTGTATTCGTATCACCAGCAACATACAGGTCACCATTGCCATCCGTGCGTGTATCCACCTCACCTGATGATGCAATCTCAACCAACCAGTCTGTATCCTTGTCTGAAGCTAATACACGACCGCTTTCCACCTTCACTCTATCGGTGATTTGGTACGTACCCATATACTTGTCGTTCACGTAAACATCTGCGAATTGATAACCTGGGGTGAAGGCGAAGCCCATTTGGTCGCCCAACTCTTTGGTCAATGCATTACGAAGCATGGTTGGGTCATCGTCGTTAGCTTCCAATACCCATTGCTTGTAGTTGCCTGATTTAGTGCCCAAGAATGGGGTCTTTGCGGCGAACTTCAGACGATAAGAAGGTTTTGCTGCCGTTCCATCACTCTTGAATTTCACGCTCACAGCTCCAGCGCTTAACACCTTGTTGCCTCCGATCATGTTGTTCTTATCAAATACTTCCATGTTTGCAGTTGCATCCCACGTGTCAGCATTCATAGAACTTGAAGTAATGTAGATGGTTGGCACGTCAGTGAGTTGTTGATGAATAACTGGTTGGATGATTTCACCACCACAAGCGGTAAATAATTCGTCAACATTAGTTTTAACAGTATTAATTCTTAATCCTATCCATTCTTTCAACTGTGTGACATATTCTGGATATGTTGGGAAATGCACCTTCGCCCAACTTGCATCATTAATATTATATTTAGTAAAGTTTAATGCCTGCGTTTGATCTATATCTTCTGCAATATTGTCTATATCATTAACAAGTTTATCATAGAGCCCTTCACTGATTAATTTATCAAGTTTTGTCTTCACTGCTGACATAAAAACCTTGTCATTATGCAATGCCTGAATCTTCCATTCAAAATTACATTTGCTGTAATTCTCTACCAGTAGATTATCTTTTGCATCTCCATGATTGCCGAAAGCTAAATCCTTATCCCAAAGTGGTCCCCAAATGAATGGACCTGTGGGAGAACGGTAGCCTTTAAAGACAAACCATCCATCAAGATCACCAGTGAGATTAATAGCAATGTAGTATTTTACCAAAGATTCCAAATCGTTGTAGTCTTGCCATGTGCCATTGTTAAAAGAATTTAGCCAGTTGGCACGCCAATTGGTTACTTCTTGCACAAGTGCAGCTGTTTCTGCTTCAGTAGCTGGTTCGGGATTTTTGATGCAAAAATACGGTTCTCCATCGGTTGTATTAGGTTCTTCTACCATAGTAGTCCATGCAACACCTTCGAGGAACCAATCTGTATCTTCGTTGATGTCAACACGATTTTTACCTACTTCAACTTGGTCGGAAACTTGGTAAGTACCACGATATTCATTGTTAATAACTAAATCTACAAACTTATAGCCAGGGCAGAATGGCATACCAACGTATTTGCCAATATGGTAGGTAACAGCGTTGCGCATCATGGAATTGTCAAAGGCATTAGCAAGTAGCGTCCAATTACGTTTCTTGTATCCAGCCCCAAGTAGGTCGTGCTTATGTGTCTCTGTAACGTTTCCGTTGGCATCTTTTACGTCTTTGTCAAATTTCAGTCTATAAGGGCGTTTACCGTTTCCTACTGAGGCCGTTGAGTTGCCACGAACCTTAATGCTTAAGCCTTCATCAGTAAACTCTTCAAGGTTCCCCGACTTATCTACTACTTGGATGGTTGCCCTACGATATTTATCTGTTCCGTCAGCATTTTGCTCTTTTCCCCAACTGTCTGTCCCCCCATAAATGTCGTCCAAAGGTATTGTAAGATAAATGGTTGGAACATCGGTAAGCTGTCGGTGCAATGCTATTTTTCCTTCAAGAGTAGTAGGCTCTATAGTAATATCATCGTCTCCTGATGGTTTTTCTAAATTCAGTGTGAGTTTAACATTTCCTTTGGTTGATGAAAAAAAGAAACATTCTGCTCCAAAATGTCCATTGTTATTAAATGGTACTTCACCAGCAAGATAATTATACAAACCGCCTAATGGACTTATTGTCCATGCGTTAGTGGGAGATCCTTGTCCGTTTACATATTGATAAGTCCATATTTTAAAATAATGACTGCGTATGGATAAATCAGTATCAATCGACTTGTCTATCCATGAATCGGAAATGTTGCTGGCAAATGTCACTCCATTAAATGATGGATTATCTATTGTCGTATTCACCTTCATGATGTAAGGTGTTCCTGCAACAACAGTAGGTGTCTGCATGATAGTGAAATTGATTGTATTTCCATCAATACTTGAATACTCTTCTATGGTATATCCATTCTCTCCAAAAGTCTCGTCTAATTGAGCTTTTGACGCACTAAATGGAAATACCACACCTGTCCATTCACCCGCATTGAATGTCTTGTTCGTTATTGTAACGTTGACAGTCTTTCCAAAATAACTTGAATATTGGCTACCCCCCCAGCTATTCAAAACGTCAAACGTCACATTGTCAATTGCGAATGCTCCTATGCTACATAGCCATGCTATCAATAGCATAAATAATCTGTTTTGTTTGTAATTATATAAATGTCCCATAATGATAAGAAATTAAAATTATTCTCCGATAATTGTTGCTACGACTCTTCTTGCACCCCCATAGTTCCTGAACTCGCATAGGTATATTCCTTGCCAAGTGCCTAAGTTTAGTCTCCCGTCGGTGATGGGGATAGAAAGACTTGTGCCTACTACCACAGATTTCACGTGTGCAGGCATGTCGTCAGAACCTTCAAGAATGTGCATGTAATAAGGCGCATTCTCCGGTACCATCTTATTGAAAACGGTTTCCAAATCCAATCTCACGTCTGGGTCTGCGTTTTCGTTGATAGACAGTGCGCAACTGGTATGCTTGATGAAAAGGTTCAGCAATCCCTTTTTAGGTAGTTTGGGTAGCAACGATGTCAGTTCGTTGGTTATCAAATGAAATCCACGTTTCCGTGGACTCAATTTGATTTCGATTTGTTCTAACATATATAATAATGTGTAGCAGAATGGAGATTATTCCTCTAAGATCTGTTCTGCGTGATTCTTTACTTTAATCTCCTTCGGTTTGATAACCTGCTCCACGATACCTTCCTCGTTGATGACGAAAGTGGTGCGTAGCGTACCCATGTACTTTTTTCCGAACATACTTTTCTCTCCCCATACTCCGAAGGCTTTGTTGAGTTCCATCTCAGTGTCAGCTATCAGGGGAAATGGCAATTGATGCTTCTCGATAAACTTCTTGTGCGATTTTGCATCCTGTACGCTTACGCCAACAACGGCATAACCTTTAGCCAGCATCTTCTCATAATTGTCACGTAAATTGCACGCTTCTTGCGTACAACTAGGCGTACTGTCTTTTGGATAAAAATACAATACGAGTTTCTTACCGGCAAAGTCTTGCACTCTAATCTCGTTCCCGTTTTCGTCTGTCCCTAAATAGTCAGGAACTTTATCACCAATTTCAATCATATTGTTTAGGATTAAATTTTCGTGCAAAAGTACGAATTAATTCCTAATTGTCAAAATATAATTTTTTTAATGTAGTATTTTATGTTTTTTTTACCTTTTATCATGATGGTGATTCCATTATGTCAAAGATAAGCAAGTTGAGAGAACATAAAAAACGGACGGTATTCTGTTTGAAGAAAAACTTTCAACATGAATACCGTCCAATTTTATCTATGAACGTTCACCATCTCGGAACAAATCTGTGACTGATGTTCGTTTCATTTTAATCATCTTAATATTCCCAATAGTTGCGTGTCGCAGTATCTTCAAAGAAACTTGTATTGCTGCTTTTTGAAAGTACATCTGATTCGATCGCAAATTTACTGTTCACGATTTTTAATCCAGCCAACACTTCTGTTTCACCATTCACGGAAATGATGCTCGTTCTTGGTGCGATATATTGATTATTTTTCATCTCTATTTATAATTAATGTGTGAATAAATTCGTTTGCTTAAAGATATTACTTCATGATAACTTTCTGGATGGTTCCGTCTATCTTACGAATGATGTTAATACCTTTCTGCAGTGTTTTTCCTGTTTGTTGACCAGCGAGGTTGTAAACTCCTTCAATGATAGTGGTGTCCATTTTCTCGATGCTGTCAATGCCGTTAGTTTCACCGAATGCAAAATGCAAAGCCTTTGCACCTGCAGCACTTGGTGCCGTGAGATAAGCACGGAAAGGACGAATAGCTGGTTGTATCTCGCTTCCTACAAGATAGAAAGCCACTTCTCCGCCTTGGTTTTGTAATACGTAAGTACCTTCTTTTGAGGTGGTGTTGGCATAAACGCCAGTCAACAGTCCATATTGTGGATTGTCTTTGTATTCTATCGTCTCGTCTTTTGCTGAGAGAACCAAGGTTCCTGGATTCTTGAGAATGGCAGGTGTGTTGGCGGTGATTTCCGTAATGCTGTTCAATACCACGTTGTCGCCATCCAAGGTACTGGTTGTATATGCTTCTACACCACCTGTCACGTCAGCGTCGAAGGGTACGACCACGGTACCATATCCTGCGTTACCCACGGTTGCGGTATATTGCAGTTGTGTTTTGGCTTCGTCAACCGACTCCACAAGCGATTGGATATTCTCGGTAACACCTTTCAGTTCCACCACGGCGGGAGTACTGTTGTCCACACGCTCAATGTACCAATGGCTGCCTTTGTCGGCTTGTGCATTGTAGTTTTTAACCAATCCCGACATACCGCCACCGTAACGATTGGCATATTTGCTGCCAAGCAGGTAGATAATGGTGGAAGGATTCCATGCTGCACGATCCATGTACTGGTTGGTGATGTTGTTGGTAATCTTGATGGCAGTAGGTGTGGTTGTGGAGCGTGTCCACTGACCACCATCACCTGTTGCTTCCTCAGAAACCACGAAATTGTTGTTCTCGGTATCAAAGAGATAGAAATAACCCTCTTGTCCTTTTACAGGAACGATTGCATATTTGGCAGCCGTACCCTGTGTGTTACGAGTGAGGTTGCCGTCTGTGCCAGTCTCGAAATAACATCCGTTGTCGGCATTCTTAATGTAGTATAGAGCTGTAGGGTCCACAAACACGTCACTTGTCGTATTCTTGTCTATGGCATAGATGTACCAGTTGGTACCTACATCATTGGCATCATTCCAGTTCTTCACTTGGTTGCCGTTAACGCCGCTATAAGCATTAGCCATTCCGCCTTCGCTGTTTTGGATGAGAAAGATATGACCATCGGTAAGAATCCAATCAGTGTGGTTTGCCGTGTTGTCAATCAGTTTCACGTTGACGGGCGTAGTGCTGTAAGTCCAATCCGTACCGTTATTTGCATTTTCTGATGCTTTCAGGTAGTAATTGCTTTTCAAGTCATATACATAATAGTATCCCTCATTTTGGTGGTCTTCCAAGATAAGCATCTCTGCTGCTTCGTCGGCGTTATCGGTGCGATAAACAATGAGGTCGTTGGCTTCATTGTATTTAGCAGAGCGAACATATCTCTTGTTACCATCTGCAGGATAAAAGTTCTTGATGATGAACACCTTGTCGAAGTTGGCATCAAAGTCGTATGCTTCTACGCTGACATCTTTAATCCATTCCTCAATCTGTTCCTTGGCAATAGTCAGGAAATTGATGGGGTAGTGGTTGTAGTCTGTATAACCTCCAGCGGCATTCAGAGATTGGTCTTCAAAGAGAATGCCAAGGTCTCCGTTTTCCAACTTGGTCATCGTTGCATAACGGGCACCCTTTGGCTGAAACTGACATACGTGTACCCAATTAGAGCCATTGTCTGAACTCATATACAAATTGAGGTTGGCATGTTGTCCTTTCGTCATGGTGTGGAATAAGATACCCTTTTCACGGTCGTAATAGATAATATCCTGGTTGTTGGCGTAGGGCTGGTAGAGAGTTGCGTTGGTGGTCTGCGTATCCCAGTTGAAGGTCACGGTGCCATCATCGTTCTTGGTGTACGTACCTGTGTTGAATCCGCGGTTTCCAGCTTGGCGAACCGAAGCGATAAGCGTACCGTCTGCCATCTGTTCCAACTTAGCTTCGTCGCCACCCGTATATACTGGTGTCGTGTCGATGTGCCATGTTGCGCCATCATCGGTAGAATAGAACAGGTAGTCGTTGGAGTTGCTGATGTGAGCAGACTTGCCGGCATCGGTGTAGCACTGTGCAGGTATCAGATACATCAAGATTCCATCGTTGGTATAGAGACCCTTACCAGAGGTTACGAAATAGTCGAACAATCCATATTGGGTGTGGTCAGTAATACGACCAGTTTCAAAGAGATCTACAGGCTCCGTCCAAGTCACTCCGTTATCTTCAGATGTTGACATACAGATGCGGTTCAGTCCGTAGAAATATCCCGTGTTGCCAGCGGCAAAGAGGCAATAGAGCTTGCCATCCTTACCCTTGGTGAGTGATGGGTCGCCATAGCCACACTTGGCATTGTCGGCAGTGCCTTGTCCCTTTGCTACGATAACGGGATCTCCCCATGTCTTACCTCCGTCAGTACTGCGACGTACTACAATGTCGATTACGTGTCCGCCACCGATGTCGGTATAGCTTTCGTAGCGTTTGTCGGCAGCTGCTACAAGTGAACCGTCGTTTGCCGTTACAAGAGCCGGAATACGATATACGCGACTGCCATTGTCACGTGGCAGGAAAGGATAGCTGTGTACGTTGAATACCATTGCACCACGGTCTGATGGGTCGCCAACAGAGGTCAGGTCGAGCGTCGTTTCCTTGTTGTTGTAGGTATAGGTAATGTCTGTTACGGCTGCATCAACGATGGCACCAAGCTCAGCACCTTCTGTGATGGTAGCTCCAATCCAATAATAATGTGTACCGGCAGAGAAATTATCGATAGTGAATGTTGCGGTAGAACCGGCAATGGTGGCTTCTGAAATCACGGTCTTGGTGGGAGCACCAGAACCTGTAGAGAGAATCTCTGGAGATGCTGATGATGCTTCGTAGAGGGTCAACTTAGAGATGTTGCTCTCTGCGCCATCTTTCAGACTCACATTCATTGTAACTCCTGTGGGAGCATTGAAAGGTGCGGCATTGACACGCAGCAACATCACCTCTTCACCACGTGCGGCTGTCTGCCAACCTTGTTCCACTGTTACACCCTCTTTCACGATGGCGAGGTCGGGATTATACGCAATGGTAATGGTATGAGCCGTGGCATCTACGGTGGTAGAAGCACCGCCTGGCAAGAAGAAGTCGCTGGCTTCTGGCGTTACGCTTGAAGGCAGGAAGAAATAACCATTCTTATAGACGCTGGTGAGTCCGCTTACGTCTGTGCGCGAACAGGTAATCTGTGCCGAAGCTGGAGCATCATCACTCAATACTTGCCAAGCTGTCAAGCCTGCATTGGCGAGAGAAATGGGATAGATGTCGTAGTATGCATTTCCACCACTTCCCGTTTCACCGATGAAGTAAGTGTTGTTGAGCAAATAAGGCACTCCAAAGCGTGTATAGGAACCGTTGTTGTGGTAGAAACGGAAACCACTATCGGAATGGTCTATCGTAATGGCTGTTGCCGTTTCCGTGGAAACGGGGAATTTATTGACGTTGTTATAGAGATATCTGCCATTGGGCATTTGCCAATCATAGCCATTTCCATCCTTGGCAATGCGGAAGTAATAGGTGGCATTGTCAATGGCAGGACGAACTTTGGCTGCATTGTAGAAATTCAATGCGTATGACGTGCCGTTATAGTTGATTTCTTCTTCTGGAGTAAATACGAAATAGTCGGGATAATTTGCATTTGTCTTGATGCGGATTGCATACCAACCATCCTCTGATGGAACAGCAGATAGAGGAGTGGTCTTGTGAATGAGTTTGTTCACGGCATTGGTCACTTGCGTGGTTACTTCGCTGCTGGCATCTCCTACCTTGGTGATGGTGAACTGTGCTCCTATATCATCGTAGTTGATGATAGGACCTTCGTAATTGTTACTTACAGATACACAGAGATTCCCTGATACAGTCTTGAGCTTGTATGTTCCGTCGCTCTGTTGATTAAGAGTCAGGGCTGCGGCATCAGAAGACAATGCCCATGAATAGCCGGGATAGGTTCCGCCTGTTACGGGAATGGCAAACTTCTTTGCACCTACATTGTAGAGATAATATTGTCCATTGGTACCAGTGGGCATGAGTATCCATTGACTGTTGGCAGAAGTGGCGTTAAACGTACCGCTCTTTCCGCTCGACCATACCCACTTGGTGCTTTGGCCAGGGTTATAAATGAGGGCTCCACGATAGCTGTTGGTGTTGTTGAGAGTATAAATATCCGAGGCAGTAGGAGTAATGGCTTCCTGTGCTTCTCCTACTTCAAATATTTTACAGACAATACCCGATGTCCAGGCATGTAACTTTCCGCTTGAACGATTGATGTAAAATCCATTGCAAGAGGGATTCAATGTACCGTTGGTATTGAAGTTCAATGTCCAATTCCCCGCTGCAGATTCGTCTGAAGGAATAAAACCTGATGTGGCAGGAGTAGCACTTGAAGCCACAGGCTTACCCCAGAATTTCTCTGTTTCCATGTTTTTGAATTTCCATGTGCCATCACCATTTGAAATGATGTAATAAACACATGCGGTGGTGGCAGCATTTTGGCTCATAGGTACATTGTAATATGTCCCTACGTCTTCTATGTACGGCGTACCTGAAGCTGTTGACTGGAGAACATACGCTTTTCCACTTTCCAATGCACTTTCTGATGTCACTTGAGTTCCCACAGAGACTGCGCTTTGTGCTTGAACATTCATAGCCCCGAATAATGACAGGATAAACAATCCTAACATCTGTAGGCCAGACATCCTTTTTCTTTCTGAATTTTTTTTGTTTAGTTTCATAGATTTTTGTTTTATGTTATTCTCTTGATTTCTTGAGCGATAAATAAATTCAGGTAGAGAATTATTATCGCCACAAAGATATGAAATGTTTTTGGAAAAACCTAACGGTGAGAGAAAAAAAAGAAAATAACCAGCCAAGAAAAAGATAATGGATGGTTCTTAAAACTATCCTATCATGGAAGGAAAAGATGAAAATAATGACTCATATTCTTTAATCTGCGTCACGGATTAAGTAAACTGTGACGTAGTTTTATTGATTTTCGACGTAGTTTTATTAATCTGCGACACGGATTTGGAAATATCAATCATATTTTGTATCTTTGTCGGGGAAATCAACAAGTTTTTATCAACAATACGTATAAATATGACACAGTACATCAAGAAAGAAATGGCAGACCTCAACGGAAAGGGTACCACACAGGCTTATTATCGAATCAAGACATTCGGCAAATTAGAATCGGATGAGTTTTTGGAAGCTTGTGCCAAGCATAGTGGCATTTCAAAGGGAGCTGTCGTAGGCGCATTGGAGGCAGTGGCGCACGAACTGGCTTTTCGTATTGCCAATGGCTATTCGGTGAAGATAGATGGCATTGGTACGTTCGGCGGAAAGTTGGGCGTGATGAAAGGAAAGGAACTCGACTCGTTTGAGGAGGATGAACAGAAACGTAATGCGCAGAGTCTGCATGTGACAGGTATTTCCTTTCGGGCTGATAAGGCACTGGTGAGGAATACTGATGCTTTGTGTGATGACTTGAAAAGGGCAGGGGAGAGCCGTCTGAAAAAGTCGGAATACTCGTTGGAAGAGCGCATTGCATTGGCTCGTAAGTTCTTGGAAAAGAACGCGGTGATGCGTATTTCCGACTATGTGAACTTGACAGGACTCTCCAGGACAACAGCTACGTTGGAATTGCAACGATTAGACGGTGCGCCAGAATCTGGTATTGTGTCTTCAGGACGTCGCAGTACGAAAGTGTATGTCTTGGCTTAGAATCTTGAACCTTATCGGAATATGTCATGAAAATCATTGATGAACAACTAATAGACAAGGTGGTGGAAAAGGCAAAGAAGTCGCCTCGTCTGAGAATGAACTATAACTTTCACCAAAGTCTGAACGACAAGTGTCATCGTTTTCTGAATGCGTTAGAGATAGGTACTCAGATTCCCGTACATCACCATGTGACGAAAGACGAGACATTTATCATATTGAAGGGAAAGGTACGTGTGAATACGTACAATGACAATGGTGAGATAATAGATAGCATCGTGCTGAGCAGTGAAAGCGGTCGTTATGGTGTGGACATTCCCAAGAATACGTGGCACGGATTGGAATGTTTAGAATCTGGCAGCGTGATTTTTGAAGTGAAGGAAGGACCGTTCGTGGAACATGAGATAGATGGGATATTGAAAGTCTGATAGGTTTGGCTTTTAATTATCATTTTAGTGATATTTTTTCCTTGTTGTTCCAAAAGTATAATGATAAAAAAATAGTTCATAGTTGAATAACTGTACCAACTATGAACTATTTTGATATGATTTTCTTGTTTTTTAGAATTTTGCCATTTTGATAGCTACTACCGCACATTCATCGCCTTTGTTGCCGTATTTGCCTCCCGAACGATCCTTGGCTTGTTGGAAATCGTCGGTGGTAAGTAAGCCGAATACCACAGGAACATTGCAGGTGGCATTTAACCTGGCGATTCCTTCTGTTACACCTTGACAGATATAATCGAAGTGAGGTGTTTCACCACGAATGACGCTACCGAGGATAATCACTGCATCGTATCCGTCGTTCAGACACATCTGATGAGCACCGTAGATCAGTTCGAAACTACCAGGAACGGTCTTTACATGGATGTTCTCTGGTATGGCACCATGCTTTTCAAGTGTGCTTACAGCACCATTGAGCAGAGCCCCTGTGATTTCAGGATTCCATTCGGAAACCACAATGCCAAAGCACATGTTACTGGCATCGGGCACTTTAGACAAGTCGTATTCCGAGAGGTTGTGTAATGCGGTTGCCATTATTTCGTTGACAATCTTTGGATGTACTTATCAATCTCTTGGCTCTGCACGAGAGGTGAGGTGGTGTACTTTTTCTTGATATCCTCGTATTTCTTCAAAGCCTCGTCTTTCTTGCCTTGAGACTCAAGGAGCATGGCTGCTTGCAAGCGGAAAGTAGGAGACAAGCTGTTGTTGATACCATCCTTACCTTGTTTGTCGGCTTTGTCAGCAGCTTCTTCCAATGCACTGATAGCCTTGTCGAGTTGGTTTACGTGAGCGTAAGCGTTACCCAATGCAGCGATGGCAGCAGGACTGATCATTGCGTCGTTAGATGGAGAATATGCGTCAAGGTACTTCACTGCCTCATTCCATTTTTCGAGGTTTGCGTAGCACAATCCTGCATAGAGGTTTGCGAGGTTACCAGCGTCAGTGCTTCCGTAGTCGCTGATGATTTTTAAGAATCCCGTATATCCTGCACCGTCTCCATTAAGAGCTTTGTCAAATTGTTCTGCCATGAAATATTCTTGTCCTCGTCCTAAAGCTGTACTTGCCTTGTCTTCGCGGGGACCAGAAACATAAGCTTGGTAAAGGAATACACATGCGATAATTGCAAATAAAGCGATAATTGCAATGATAATGGTCTTCTTGTATTTGTCGAAGAAGGCCTCTGATTTGTTGAGAGTTTCGTTAACGTCAATAACTCCCTGTTGTTTTTTATTAGCCATTATTTGTTATGATTTATTTGTTGTCGTATTATTATTGCAAAAAGCGTGGCAAAATTACAGAAAATCTTGCACATATTGAAATTTATTCGCTACTTTTTTTGTTTCTGACGATAAAACTTCTAACTTTGCACAAAAATATGTTTCTAAAGAATATATCCATCTTACATTTCAAGAACATTCAGTCGGCTAATTTGGATTTGTCGCCTAAGCTGAATTGTTTGATTGGTCATAATGGGGCGGGAAAGACAAATTTTCTCGACGCGGTATATTATTTGTCGTTTTGTCGTAGCTTTTACAACTCCATAGATTCTCAGCTCATTTCCCATGATCAGGATTTTTACATGGTAGAAGGACTCTATGAGACCGACAATGGTGAGCCGGAGTGTATCTATTGTGGGATGAAACGTGGCTCGAAAAAACATTTTAAAAGGAACAAGAAAGAGTATAAGAAACTATCCCAGCATATCGGTTTCATTCCGTTGGTGTTTGTGTCGCCTTCTGACACCTCTCTCATAGAAGGAGGGAGTGAGGAGAGAAGACGATTGATGGATATGGTCATCTCTCAATACGATGTGGCATATATGGAGGCATTGTCTAATTATAACAAGGCTCTGCAACAGCGAAACGCTTTGTTGAAAATGGAGAATGAACCCGACTTGACCTTGATGGAAATATGGGAAAACGAGATGGCTGCCAATGGAGAAATCATTTTTAAAAAGCGAGCGTCATTTGTGCAGGAATTGATACCTATATTCCAACATATTTACCAACAAATATCCGAACAAAAGGAAGTTGTTTCGTTGAATTATGTCTCTCATTGTCAACGAGGTCCTTTATTGGAAGTCATTCAACGCGACCGATTCAAGGATAGGGCAATTGGTTATTCGTTGCATGGAATACACCGTGACGACTTGGAAATGTTGTTGGATGGCTATCAGATGAAACGAGAGGGAAGCCAAGGACAGATGAAGACGTTTGTGTTGGCATTGAAACTTGCTCAATTTGATTTCTTGAAACGTACCACGTCCAAGAACACGCCATTGTTGTTGTTAGATGATATATTTGACAAGTTGGATGCCCATCGAGTAGAGCAGATAGTCCACCTTGTGTCAGGCGATCATTACGGTCAGATATTCATTACCGATACCAATCGTGACCATTTGGATAAAATCCTTCACAGAAGTGCGTTTGATTATAAGTTGTTTACGGTATCAGAAGGCAATATTATAGAGAAAAAGGAGGAAGCCCATGTTTAAGCGACAAGTACAACAAATCGACGACATCTTAAACTTGGTGTTGCGTGAGCAAGGGTTGGAGACTCCACTTCAGCAAAAGCGACTCATAGACCAATGGGAGACGGTAACGGGAAACATTGTAGCCAAATATACTGAAGAGAAATTCATCAAGAACCAGACCCTATTTGTGAAAATCACCAATCCCGCTCTCAGACAGGATTTAACCATGATGCGCCATCAATTGGTCAAACGCCTGAATGAGTCGGTTGGTGCATTGGTGATTATTGATGTCAGGCTTTATTAGCCGTTATGTTATTGGCATTTCGTATAGACATTTTATAATAGGTGTTGTCTAACGAAGCCACTTTCTTGCCTTTCTTTGTATGAGCGTTATCTGTGGGCAATGTGGGGAAAGAAGCATTGTTCTTAAATACCTTGAGAGCCTCTTCCAAAACATGGTCAAACTGGTTGACGTATTTGTTCCAAGCCTCTTCGTCCAGGATGTTGTATATGATTCTGCTATTGATGTAACGTTCCAGCAACAAATGTGACTTCTGAATCATCAGGTTTCGACGTTTTAATCCATGCTTGTCAGCATAAACGGCAAACTTCTCCACCGTGTCTTGCTTACGAAGATAATCAGAAAGTTGCTTCATCTCCGTATAGTTGCTCAACTTCTGGCGATTGTTATCCGTATAAGTATAAGCAAATTGTAGGATGAGTCCACTCATGCTTGCTTGTTTAAAGTATGAAGTCATGTTGACAGTATCCTCCGGAACGAATATGTCAGGAGTAATACCACCGCCTCCATACACCTCCCTACCTATACTCGTGTGATAGGTTGGTCCCGTGTGCTTGATACTATCTTGCGAGAAAAATTCACCATGTTCATAACGTGCAATCAGGTCTTGCTCATATCCCGCTTCATCACCAGCCGTATATGGCTTTTGAATACATCTGCCGGAAGGCGTGTAATAGCGTGCGATGGTGAGTCGAATCAGCGAGCCATCCGTAAATCCTATTTGCTGTTGAACAAGTCCTTTGCCAAACGAGCGGCGTCCGATGATGGTAGCCCTGTCATTATCTTGCATGGCTCCGGCAAAGATTTCTGATGCAGAAGCAGAACCCTCGTTGATTAACACGATAAGTGGAATTTTCTGATAACTGCCATGACCGTCGCTCTTGTATGGCTGTCTTGGAGATTTTCTTCCTTCGGTATAGACAATCAACTTATTCTTAGGCAGAAACTCATTAGCCATTTGCACAGCAGATTGCAGGTATCCACCAGTGTTGTCTCTCAGGTCAATCACGAGGTTCGTGAATCCCTCTTGAGATAATTCAGCCAAAGAAATGAGAAGTTCGGGATAAGTGGTCTCACCAAAATTCTTGATGCGTATATATCCCGTGTTGTCATCAATCATGTATGTGGCAGCAATACTCTTTTGAGGAATCTCCCCACGTGTCACGGTGAAGCTTTGTACCTCTTTTTGTCCATATCTGATAACCCCAATCTTCACCTTCGTGTCTTTGGGACCTTTCAGCCTATGTTGAGCCTCTTGGTTGGTAACAATCTTACCCACGAAAGGTTGGTCGTCAACCATCACAATCTTGTCTCCGGCTAACAATCCCGCCCGTTCTGCAGGACCATTCTTGATGACGTTTTGGATGTGGATGGTATCTTCACGAATGGTAAATTCTATACCCACACCCGAGAAAGAGCCTTTCAAGTCATCGTTAATTGCCTCAACGTCTTTGGCACTCACGTAAACGGAGTGGGGGTCAAGTTCAGAGAGAATCTGTGGGATGGCTTTCTCTACCAACGAGTCGATATTGACATTGTCAACATATTGGTCGTCAATGATATGCAGTAAGTTATTCAGGCGGTTGCTGCCTGAATTAATGATATTCAAACGATTACCAGAAAAGTGATTGGCATAGAACGTACCAATCAAGATGCCTATGACAACACAAAGTGCCAAGAGCATGGGCATAAATCTATTTGTTTTATTCTGATTCATTCAAATCGGGGTTTATATATATTACTTCTATATTTGCTCTTTTCAATAGTTCGATACCATCTTCTAGTCGGTATTTCTCACCATACACAACTCTTTTGATTCCTGATTGGATAATCAGTTTGGCACATTCAATACAAGGCGAAGCCGTAACGTATAAGGTAGAACCGTCGCTGTTGTTGCTGCTTCTTGCCAATTTGGTAATGGCATTTGCCTCAGCGTGTAATACATATGGCTTGGTCACGTTGTTGTCATCCTCACACACGTTTTCAAAGCCACTCGGTGTACCGTTGTAGCCATCACTGATAATCATTTTTTCCTTCACAACGAGGGCTCCCACCTGTCTGCGCTTGCAATAGCTGTTCTCAGCCCATATTCTTGCCATGCGCAAGTATCTCTTGTCGAGTTTGTATTGTTTGTCGCTCATGTTGCTATCGTTATTGTTTATGCTTGATGCCGTTTCTTTCCAACAAAGCGTCAATGGTTGGTTCCTGTCCCCTGAATCGTTTATACAATGTCATGGGATGTTCTGTGCCACCTTTGGATAATATGTTTTCGCGGAATCTACTTGCTGTTTCCTGATTGAAGATACCCTCTTTCTTAAAGACGCTGAAAGCATCTGCATCTAACACTTCTGCCCATTTGTAGCTGTAATAACCTGCTGCATATCCACCAGACATGATGTGTGAAAACTGCACCGTCATACAAGTGTTGGGCAGTTGCTTCCTGATTTGGGCACGTTCCCAAGCCTTTTTCTCGAAAGGAATGATGTCTTCCTTGAACTCTTCTTTCTGGGTGTAGTAAGCCATATCCAACAAGCCAAAACTCACTTGTCTGAGACACGAGTAGGCTGCCATGAAATTTCTGCTATGAACGATGCGCTCAATCAGTTCGTCGGGTAAAGGTTCGCCCGTTTGATAATGAAAGGCGAAAGTACGGAGAAACTCTTTCTCGATAGAGTAGTTCTCCATGAACTGAGAAGGCAGCTCCACGAAATCCCACCATACGTTGGTTCCGCTCAAACTTTCAAATCGAGTATTGGCAAACATACCATGCAAGGAATGGCCGAACTCATGCAAGAATGTTTCCACCTCACCCAATGTCAGCAATGCTGGCTTCTCTTCAGTGGGTTTAGTCAAGTTCATGACCACACTGACGTGAGGACGCACGTTCACACCTTTCTCGTCTATCCATTGTCCTTGGTACTCTGTCATCCAAGCACCGCCTTGCTTGCTCTTGCGAGGATGGAAGTCGGCATAAAACACCGCCAGGTAACTGCCGTCTTTATCAAAAACCTCGTAGGCTTTCACGTCGGGATGGTAAACGGGGATGTCTTTATTCTCCTTGAACGTGATTCCATATAACCTGTTAGCCAATCCGAAGACACCGTCTATCACCTTGTCAAGTTGAAAATACGGTCTGAGCATTTCCGAGTCAAGGTTGTATTTCTTCATTTGCAACTTGTGGGAGTAATAACCGAAGTCCCAAGGCATCATTTCTTGGTCTCCCAAGTCTTCCTTGGCCATTTCCTCAACTTCCTTCACTTCCTCTTTGGCAGTAGGAGTATAAGCCTCCAGCAAGTCGTTGAAAAGTTTGTAAACATGCTCTATATTGGAAGCCATTCTATGTTTGAGAACATAGTCGGCAAAGGTGTCGTAACCTAACAATTGAGCAACCTCACGTCTGAGATTAACCAATCTTTGGCAGATTTTCAGGTTGTTTTCCTCATTGTCGTGTGTGCATACGGTGTTACGAGCCATGTACATCTTCTCGCGCAAGTCTCTTTGCGTAGAATAAGTCATGAACGGAGAGAGCGACGGTCCATCGAGCGTAAACACCCAACCTTCCACGTTCTCTTCCTTTGCCGTCATAGCCGCAGCTTGTCGGGCAGTCTCTGGTAAGCCGTCTAATTGTTGTTCATCGGTGATATGCAACTTGAAAGCCTTGTTTTCCTTTAATAAGTTTTGTGAAAATTGCAAGGATAGCAAACTGGCTTCTTCTGTGAGTTTGCGGAGTTTCTCTTTCCCATCCTTGTCGAGCAATGCGCCACTTCTTACGAATCCATCATATTTTGTATCAAGCAGCATTTGCTCCTCTGGGCTTAACTCACGGTGATGTTCATATACATTTTTAATACGTTTGAACAAGTCTTCGTTGAGCATGATGTCATTGGCGTGTTGAGTGAGTATCGGACTCATCTTTTGTGCCAGTTCATCCATCTCATCGTTAGTGTTTGCGCTCAGCATATTGAAAAATACCGAGGAAACCCTATCCAACAATTCATAATACTCGTCACCTTTATCACGATCCACTCTGATAATCGTGTTGTCAAAGGTAGGTTCTTCAGAGTCATTGATAATTTTTGCCGTAATCTCATTGTCTCTGCGAATACCTTCCATAAAGGCTTCTTCATAGTCTTCTATCTTGATATCGCTGAATGGTACGGTGTGGTGCGGTGTGTTATATTGTTGAAAAAAAGGATTGATGCGTTCTGTTTTCTCTTGACAATTTTCATTCATACTAACTGATGTTTCAATGTTAATATGCAAAAATAACAAAATAAATTGTATAAGAGATAAGATATACTTTTTTTTTAACGAATCTTACATAATTAATAGCTCGAAAGCAGGAATCTCAATCATTCCACGATGTAAAACGATGAGCTTTTCCCGTTCCATCCTGTTCAATGCCCTTGAAACATCCAATCTGCTGTCGTTCATTTCATGGGCAAGTCTTTCCATCTTAATCTTGAGGGTTTTATAACCTACCGGTCGGATGCAGTGTGTTTCTATAAACCGTGAGATTCGCTTGTCCAATTCCTTGGGTTGTATGTGCCAAGGATTGCGTTGTTGCTTTTGGCTTTGGGTGGATAGGATGTTGAGGAAATTGATTCTGAATATTTCCGATTCCTCAGACAGTTTTACCACTTCTCCCTTTTCAATCGACAAGATGCTGCATTGTGTCTTTGTAGTGAAAGTGCGTGAGTATCGTTGCGACAATCCGAAGATGTGTTCTGGTTGGAGGATATTAGGCGCATATAATTCTTCCGATAACAGATAGCCGTGGTCATCAGCCTCCGTCGTGACGAATAGTTCACCGTCGAGCAGGAATCGCAGAGAATGACAAGGGTCACCGTCTTTCACCACGATTTTCCCTTCAGCCACCTTATGAAACCCAAATTTTCTTTGTCCCACGATGGTAGCGATGTCGTTCTTGCTCATGCCTTGAAACAAGGGAAGTTCAAGAAGCTTGTCGAATATGGTGAACGAACTATTCAATGGTTTTTCCTTTCATGGATGGTGAATACCACACGGCATTACGCCCTTTTGGGTCGGAATAGATGAAATATGCCATCAATTCAGGATGTTTCTCAAGGATTTGCTTTGCCTTTTCCATACCTAACACCATGAACGATGTGGCATAGGCATCAGCCGTAGCACAGTTTGGAGCCAATACAGTAGCCGACAAAATGTTATGTTGTACGGGATAGCCAGTCTTGGGATTGATGGTATGCGCGTATTTCTTTCCGTTTTTATAATAGAAGTTGCGGTAGTTACCACTCGTAGCCATTGCCATATCGGTAATGTTGAGTACTGTTTGCAATTCCTGGTTGGTATTGAGCGAGTCGTCAGTGGGTTTGGTAACACCAATTTTCCATGGTATTCTTTTTTCGCTAATACCACTTGTTACCACTTCACCACCTATCTCTATCATGAAGTTCTTGATGTCTTTCTGGCGGAAGAGCCGAGCCACCATGTCGCAACCATATCCTTTAGCTATCGCACTGCAATCGAGTGTGATGCGTGGATCTTGCTTCAACACCTTCCCGTCTTGGTAATTCACCTTCTCAAACCCAACGATACCCTTGATGCTATCTATCACTTCTTTCGTGGGAGACGTGCCGTTCTTAAACCCAAATCCCCAAACATTGACCATAGGTGCCACGGTTATGTCGAATGCTCCATTTGTTTCTGTGGATATTTTTTTAGCCAGTTGAAACACTTCGACAAACATCTTGTCAGGCGTTACAGGTATGTTTTCGTTGATTTTGGTAATGATGGAGTTCTTGTTAAATGGCGACAACGAGTTGTCCACCTCATTCAATACCGCCAGAATCTCGTCGTTTAGATTCTTTTCGTACTGATAGGTGATGGTAAACACCGTTCCGAAGATAAACCCTTTGTTGGTTTGATACGGTGTGTTACGTTGCTGGCGGATAATCAGCACCGTTCCCACGATTAACAATATCAAGAAAGGCAACTGCCAAGTTAAGGATTTCTTTTTCATGATAGATTGGTTATTTTAAGGTTAAAGTTCTATGGTGATGTTGAAAGTACCTCCTAATCGTATATTCCCTTGTTTGCCATAGCCAGGCACATACCAAGTGTTGCCGATATCCCCATCGTTGTGAAAGAGTCTTCGTTTATATCTTGCGCTCCATCCCAATCTGAAACACTTCCAAATCTTTGCATCTACGCCTACCACCAGTTCTAACCAGTGGTAGTTAGCCTTTACGCCCATCGCCTCATACTCCACCTTGTTTTTCCAAGTGGGGTCTTCTAAGCCAGAACTAAACACGTCAAACTTATACGAAGTAAAAGCATATCTGAATCCTGCATATAAGCGGTGAATATCGTGCTTGTTTTTCATGATGTTGAAATCACAGCCAATCCTACCGTAAGGTGCAGAGGTCTTATATGTAATCGTGGTGATAATGTCAGAGGAATTAGCCTTGCCCCATCCCAATTCCACCACAGGGAAATACTTATCCTTGAGGTTGACGTGAAGAGCTGCTTCGTATTGCCCATAATCACCAAATGCCAATTGAGCCAATCCAACCGCATCAAAAGAAACAGACAATCCGCGAAAAAGAGAAATACTGTCTTCCGTTTCAGCCATGATCTTCTTTTTCGTTTGAGCATCTGCACCTATATATATAAGGAGGAAGACGCTAATTGCCAGTATCCTTGAAATAGATGTAAAAATGGGGTTTCGAATCATCGTAAGTTACGTATTCTAATTTGATTACTACAGAGTCTATCCGATGGTGTGTGCTCTCCACTCCAGTGATGGTGTGGAAGAAAGAGGGCTTGCAATCTACCGACTCGAAATGTGTATGGTCGAGTTTTTTCACTTTGAGCGTATCTAAGGTAGATGTTCCGCTTTTGCTCTTGATGCGTACATAGAAAACATCTTCTGCACCTCTATAACTCATTGGAAGCATAAAACTGTCCACTTCTACATCATCGTTGATAAGTACGGAGTCTTCTCCAGTCACCTTGATGGTGGATATGTTCAATGTATCTGAAATAGTCGTGACGGTTCCCGACAATTTGAATTTAGCATACACGCGATTGTTCAACGGACAGTCGATAGACGTGCATGAGGAAGGAAGAATCATAGACACGAAGAATGAAAGCAGGAAAAGCAATACGCAGAGTGGGCGAGAGCCATGTCTTGCTTTCTCAATACCTTTTCGCTTCCTGTCAGTCATCTTAGTTATATTTATTTGTATAGACTCTTTCATTCCCAAATCCAAATACTCATTAAATCTTTTTCTCAATTTGATAATCGTTTCGGTTGCTTGAGGAACGACTGATTAAATCGCCCAGGAATCCTGCCAAAAACAATTGTGTTCCGATTAACATCGTGGTCAATGCAATATAGAACCACGGCGAACTGGTAATCAGACGTTGGGGAATGCCGTTTGTAAGGCAATACAACTTGCCGATACCAATGATAAGCACCGCCATGAATCCGATGAAAAACATGATGGAACCTAAGAATCCGAATACGTGCATGGGCTTCTTGCCAAACGTACTCAGGAACCAAAGCGTGAGCAAATCCAAATACCCGTTGACAAAACGGTTGAGGCCCATAAACTTAGATGAACCATATTTGCGGGCTTGATGGTGTACCACCTTTTCGCCTATCTTGTCGAAACCGGCATTCTTTGCCAAATACGGAATGTATCTGTGCATTTCACCATACACCTCGATGTTCTTTACCACCTCGTTCTTATAAGCCTTCAATCCACAGTTGAAGTCGTGAAGGTTCTTGATACCACTCACCTTGCGGGCAGTGGCATTAAACAATTTTGTAGGAATGGTCTTGGAGATAGGGTCGTATCGTTTCTGCTTATATCCCGACACCAAGTCGTAGCCGTCTTGGGTAATCATACGATACAGTTCAGGTATCTCGTCGGGAGAGTCTTGCAGGTCTGCATCCATCGTAATGACCACATCGCCTTGCGCTTCCTTAAATCCACAATACAAAGCAGGACTCTTGCCGTAGTTGCGACGAAACTTAATGCCCTTCACAAAGGGTGATTGAATCTTGAGGTCTTCAATGATTTCCCATGAATGGTCATTGGAACCGTCGTCGATGAATATCACCTCATACGAAAAATGATTGTCTTTCATAACACGGTCTATCCAAGCAAACAGTTCGGGAATAGACTCATCCTCATTGAAAAGGGGTACTACTACTGAAATATCCATATTATGTTTCATTCGTTTATTTCTTATTTTGGGCTCGCTTCACGCATATCAAAGCGATAAATATACTCACCACCATGCCGATAAACATGTTTTGCATCATGAACGTAAAAGCCCATTGCATAGGACCTAACGTCCGCATGGTCTCTACGGTATCCTTGATTTCCTGGATGTTCATTCCTCCCTGTTGGTAAATGGGAGTCAGCGTGTTGACGGCAGCTTGTATCATCGTGATAAAGTTGCCATGATCCAGGAATTTGAAATACAAATATTGTGCGAGCATGAAAATCAGCGATGCGTAAAAGAACGTATAGACGGAGTAGGCAAAGCCTCGACGGAAAGAGATGACTCCATCCAGCGCATACTCTCTGAATTTAATCAGTCGCCATCCCACGAAGAAAGGCGTAGCCATCATCAACAAGTTGCCCATAGATGAGCCAAAGGCATAAACAATGCAAGCAAAACTGGCTATCCACAACAACGACAAGAATGCTCCATCTTGTCGTGCGAATGCTTTTACTTGTATGATATCTTCAGGTCTAACCATATTCAATACTCCTAAATATGGTGCAAAGTTACGCAATTGTTTTGAAAATAACATGGTTGAGTTTAAAAAGTTAAGCAAAAAATTGATATAATAAATTATTTTGATTATTTTTGCACATTATAAAACTCAATACAATTAACTAATCAAATATGAACAAAGATATAATTTTGTTTAATTCCAGAGATGAATTATACAGAATTGAAATCTCTAAGGTCGTTTATTTTGAGGCAGATGGTAATTACACCCATATCGTCCTTATTAATAAACTAAATTGCCCTATATGTATGAATCTCGCACGGATGGAACAGACACTTGCAGATAATTTGCACGAGCGGGCGGCTATATTCATGCGAGTCGGTAAAAGGTTTATCGTCAATATCAGGTATGTAGTTCAGATCAATACACTTAAACATAAGTTGGTCTTGTCAGACGGTATTTCTTTTACATACACATTGGATATTTCCAAGGAAGCATTGAAGAACATGAAAAATATATTTGTTAATTCTAATAGTTAATTATGGACATCATATTCGGAAGAGAGGAAAAAAACTCGCAACTTAGCGCTAAAGTTGACAATTTCAACTATTTGTTTGACGAAGTGGGAAGTGTGCCCAAAACAGTCAGCAGACAACATTGCAAGATGTCGGTGTTAAAAGATGGCAAATTCTATATCGAGAACCTGAAACTTGAAAACGAGACCTTCGTCAATGGCATTAGCATTCAGAAGAAGGAATTGTCGAAAACAGATAAGATAGAACTGGGAAGTTCTCATTATCCTCTGCGATGGGAGTATGTGGATGGTGTGTTGGCTAAAAACGTCAATGTCTCTCATTTAAAGAAGATCTGGGATGATTATCAAGATAAGAAACTCCAGCAACAAATAGCCGAACGCAAGTTTAATACCTTGAAGTCGGCCACAGGATTGATAACCATGTTGGCTATCGTCTTGAACTTTATCCAGAAGAGCGAGACACTTTACATCCTCTTGTATGTAGCTGCCATTCTTATTTCATTGGGTTTTACGATTAAAGCTTATATTGCTTCGTCTAAACTTCCTCAAGAAATGCAGGCATTGACTGATAAGTTCCAACAGGAATACCAGTGCCCCAAGTGTCATCATTTCCTGGGTTCCCAATCCTATGACTTGTTGAAGCAAAATAAAACTTGCCCTCATTGTAAGGTGAATTTTGACTTTCAATGAAATTTGGTACATTAATCGGGGTGTTTTGTGTAATAAATCTATTTAAATGACTTATCCTACCATTTTGATATGTATCTTTGCATGGTAATTAATTTGTAAGTGAAATGGAACAAAAAAATAAAGCTTCTATCTGGAAGCCTATCACTATCGGCACATTCTCTGCCATTATGTTTACCACGGTTTCTTCCCAGATTATGAAGAGACTGGAAGAACGAGATGCAGCGTATCATTCCAAGGGAAAGGATGATACGGCATTGAATGATGTGTCTTCAGAACGTTCTTTCCAGCAGTCTTTTCAAGTAGCACGTCAGCAACGGGGGGCTCATAGCGCATTTACGTGGAAAGGAAATGTGTATTCCACTGCTACCAAAGAGGAGTGGGAACATTTGCCGGAAGAACAAAAAAATGACATCATAGAACAAATAGACCCTTCTGCATTGGATGTGGTAGAAGTTAACGACAACTATGCGAACGACAACGTTGAGGTTTCGGAAGACCAAACCATAGATTTAGCAGACGTAAACATGGTAGATAGCGATGCTAAAGATATGGTTTATGAAGAGGAAGATGTAAGTCAGGTGGAACCGGAATTATCTGCCGAGGATGAGGACGATGTAACGATGCCTGTTTCAGAGGAGGAACCTGTTGTAAATTTAGCAATGAATGATGACCAAGAAGCATCGGTAATGGTTGTTGAAGAGGGTCATGAAGACATAGACGATGATGTTCACATCATTTCGAGCGGAGATATTTCTGATGTAGAGGTCATGATGATGATTAATGGCAATGAGGATCAAGATGTCGTTATCATTGATATGGATGATGATTACGAGGAAAGCGATTATCAAGATGTTTTAGATGTTTCCCAAAATCAGGTGGACATTTCCACGCAAGTTGACTATATTGATCCCAAAGTTACAGATAGTGGTGACGGGATAGATGCTGATAACATGTATTTTACGTAAAATAGCTTTGGTATGAACATTCTGAAATTGTTTTTTATCATGTTGATGTTTTCCTTGAGTGCGCTTCAGGCAGATGCACAAGGGATTATCTCAGGACCGAAGAAAGTCGTGAAAACACAGAAGTCAAACGTCAACAAGACAGAAGAGCGTAAAACGCCACGTGTTTCTCATGAGACAAAAAGGAGAACAGACCATTCAAGGACTGGAAAGATTTCACACAACAATTATTCGCGTACCCCGAAAGTTGATTATTCAAGATATAATGATGGTCTTGTTGAAGCTGCCGAGAACGGAGACGTGAAAGCGTGCCATTGCCTTGGACATTTATATGACAAGGATTATGGTTACAATGGTGTGTTGCCAGACGAGGAAAAGGCAATCAGATGGTACACTTTTGCCGCAGACAAGGGTGATTACTGCGCTCAGATAGATCTTGTGTTCCATTGCTTGAATTGGCCAACAACATCTGCTGCTTTGGAAACGGTTCTCAAATATGCTGAGATGGGCAATGTCTATATGCAAAGTAGCCTTGCTGCCTATTATATCAATAAGTTTAAATATTCAGAAGCTATTACTTGGTTGCGTTTGGCTGCCAACAATGAAAATGCCCAAGATGAATCATACAACGAACAAGGTTTTCCAGCTCAGGTGGAGGCTTGGTACATGCTGGGAAAATGTTATTGTGAAGGATTGGGTGTCAATAAAGACAGCTCTATGGGAAAGATGTGGATGAACAAGGCTGCCAAGGCTGGATTGTCAGAAGCGTCAACTTACTTGGAAGAACATTAAAAATGATGATATGAATACAGTCAGAATAAAATGTCCGAAATGTTCCGTCTTGTTAGAGGTTCGGAACTCTAAGAATGAAGCGGTCAAATCAATAAAATGTCCTAAGTGTGGCAGTGTCTTACAGATTCGGTTCCGTGTGGAAAAGGAAGAGGAAAAACCGATACCGGTAGATGCTGGCATTGATGAAGAAGAGACAAGCTTAGAGACGGTATTGCCTACGACCCATTTTTCAAAAGCCATGTTTATTTATGATGGACTTCGTTATGAGCTGAATGTCGGCATGAACGTAGTGGGACGTCGCAGTAGTCAATCTACAGCTAACGTACAGATTCAGTGCGGTGATATTTACATGAGCCGTTCACATGCAAATGTCAATGTCGTGAAGACCAGCAGTGGAAAACTGAGATGCATTATCACCAATGGCAACAACAAGAATCCCATTTTCATCAATGGAGTCGAATTAGAGAAAGACGATGAGGTGATTTTGTCTCATGATGATGAGATAAAAATGGGAAATACATTGATTCGTTTTGCTTTGGAAAAATAACCTTTATCATCACTGAATATTAAAGCCCATGTTGTATTCTTTCTATCAACCGATGTCAATCTACGAACAAGGAAGGCGGGAAAACCAAGAAGATAGTATTTTCCCCTTGCATCAACATGCTTCATGTTCTGATCGCTTGTTTATATTATGCGATGGTATGGGAGGATACGAAAAGGGAGAAATCGCCAGTTCTACCATTTGTGAGCAATTGTCTGAGTATTTGCGGTCAGGTGGCTTGTTTTCGGAAAAATTGTTCTTTGAGGCTTTGTCGTATAGTTATAAGAAACTGTTGGGAAAAGTGAAAGGTAAAGACAATCGCATGGGAACAACATTAACCATGCTTTGCTTTCACAATCGTGGATGTTTTGCTGCTCACGTCGGTGACAGTAGAATCTACCATATTCGCCCTCGTTCCCATGAGATACTTTATGTTTCTCGCGACCATTCCTTGGTAAACGACTTGTTAGACGCTGGTGTCTTGTCGGAAAAGGATGTATCTTCTTTTCCACAACGTCATGTTATTACCAAAGCAATCAGGGTAGATAAGGAAATAGCCCAATCTGACGTTGAAGTTAAACATATTGCTGACATACAAGACGATGATTATTTCTTGTTGCTTTCAGATGGAATGCTTGAGAATCTTTCTGATGATGAATTGCTGAATCTGATTTCCCGTCAAGATTTATCTGATGAAGAAAAAAGAAATTGGCTGATAGAAAATTCTTCAAATAATGCTGATAATCATAGCGCATATATCATTCATATAAATAATGTGTACTTGGAAGGAAATGAAAAGGCTAAGGAAATAAATTCCAGAGAACAGGAGAAGCAATCTCCGCGCCGAAATATAGACTGGTGGAAGATAGCCTTTTTCGTCTTGTGCATTTTGTTTGCAATTATTGTCTTATGCTTTTATTAATAAATAATGTATTAGATTTAATATGGAACTGAAAGCCAATACTCAACTGAAAAATGGAACATATACCATTCATTCCGTTTTAGGACAAGGTGGATTTGGTATTACTTATAAAGCTATTACCCACGGCGCAGTTTCAGGTGTGCTGGGAGGAGTGAAAGTTGATATTCCCGTAGCGGTCAAAGAGTTTTTTATGAAAGACTCCTGCGTGCGTGACGACCACACTTTTGATGTCTCTATACCAACCAAGGGTGGCAAAGAGCAAATAGAGAGATATAAGAGAAAATTTATCAAGGAAGCATATAACCTTTCAAAACTTGATCATCCTCATATTGTAAAGGTAATAGACGTGTTTGAGGAAAACAACACCGTGTATTACGTGATGCAGTTTTTGAAAAACCATTCTCTTCGCCATTATGTCAAAGAACATGGTGCTATGAGTGATGACTTGGCAAAGAAATATGTCTTACAAATAGCAGATGCGCTCAAATACATGCATGTAAATATGCACATGTGTCATTTCGACGTCAAGCCCAGCAATATTTTGTTAGACGACAATCTCGATGCTAAATTGATTGATTTCGGTATTTCCAAAAATTATGATGAAGGTGGAAATGAAACGAGTAGCACTCCTGTGGGAATCAGTAAGGGATATGCACCATTGGAACAATACAGACAGTCTATCCATGAGTTTTCTCCTACTTCGGATATCTATAGTTTAGGTGCAACATACTATAAACTTGTCACGGGATCGACTCCCCCAGAGGCAAGCGAGGTGTTGGATAATGGACTTCCTGCTAAACCTGATTATGTCTCACAAGATGTTTGGGATGTAATCAAGAAGGCGATGTCGCCTAGAAAAAGAGACCGTTATCAAAGTATGGATGAGTTTATCAATGCCTTGAACGGGAAAAGAATGACTCCTATCATTGATGATGATGCGGAAACTCAGATTCTTGAGAGTGATACGAGTGTCAAAACACCAAATCAAGAACCATCTAAACAACCATCATTCTTTGCTTTGCATCAATCAAAGATATTAACCGCAATTGCTGCTTTAGCGGTGATAGTGTTGTTGGTCTTTACTCTGACCAAGCAAAACGATGGTAAAGAATCTGATAAAGAGAAGACCGAAATGGCTCTTCAGTCAACTAAGGGAGAGGTGAAAGAGTTGGATTACACCTTGAAAGGTGAAAATGGCAATCCTGACATTCAGTTTCATTATCAAGGAGAAACGGTGGATGGATGTCCCGAAGGAAAAGGTGTCGGAACTTATGCGGAAGGTGTTTACGAGGGGAAGTATCGTGCAGGTAAACGAAATGACTCGTATGCAATCATGAAATTGAACAATGGCGATAGTTATCATGGTTCCTGGTCCAACGATTATTACGATAAAGGACGATATTCCATCAAGGAAACGGGTATGTATTTTGAAGGGGAATTTAAACAAGGAAAACCCTACAACGGTACTTATTTCAACCAAGATGGAAGTGTTTATGTTTCTGTGAAAAATGGAGTAGAAGTATAAAGGTTAATGAGTATATGAAAATTTGCAGATTGTTATCATTATTTGTAGCGTGCCTTGCACCTCTGATGGTGAATGCCCAGGAAAGTGCACAAGAGTGGTTGAGTAAAGGTCACTCTTTGTATGGGGAAGGTAAGTATTCCGCAGCCGTGGGATGCTACAAGAAAGCTGCTGACATGAACAATGCCGAGGCGCAATTCTGTATGGGCTATGCTTACTATGCTGGAGAGGGAATCATTAAGAATTACGAATCTGCGGCAAGGTGGTTTCATCTGTCAGCTGCACAAAATTTTCCAAAGGCACAATACAATTTGGCTTTTTGCTACATGGAGGGAAAAGGTGTTAATCGTGATTATGACGAGGCTCGTCGCCTTTTGTTTGCCTCAGCTGAAGCTGGCTTTCCACAAGCTCAAATAACTTTGGCAGAATGTTATGCTAATGGCGTTTTAGTGGAAAAAGACTCTTTGAAAAGTGAAGATTGGAAGAAAAAGGCTCATGAAAGTAATTTGGCAAAGGCTGAAGAAAATACGAAAAACGAAGTCAAGCCAAGAATAGTTTATGGTCCGACAAAGATGAAGAAAACCGAACAGGAGCCAAAGATTGTCGAAGAAAAGAAAACAAAGAAATCTTCTAAGAAGAAACATCGTGAGGTAAATCCTGAAGAACAAATTGAAATACAATTAGATTGATATGAAAATAAAGTTGTTGTTGATGGGCTTATTGTCAATGCTCATCGTGAATGTAGCAAAGGGACAAAATGCAGGTATGGACAAGGTGGATGCAGACAACTTGTTATACAATGAGTTGAAGACGGCATTGCCACCAACGTCTGTGAAAACTACGGTTGTGCCTTCAAACAGCATTTTGAAGAAAACCAGTGAAGACAATATCTTCAAGGTGATTGGTAAATCGTTCCAAGTGGAATCGCTCTGTTCTGATTACTATGTGAGACGTAATGGGCATCAGTATGACGTAATATACGATGCTCGTTATCCTCTTGAGTCTTTCGTGAATTTATTGATGAACAAGGTTGCGAAGAATGACCATACCATTCTCATAACCCATCATCAATACGGAAACGTGGTCAAGAAGTTGAAAATGCCCATGAGCAATATGTTTAACCTGCTTGCTCGAACCATGGATTTATATTGCTTTGTTACGGCTATCGACAAGAAGAAAATCAATGGTGTCATGGTTTTTCACAATCCCAATAAGAACTTGATCCATCTTTTTGAGGTGTCAGCTGATACTCGTGACTTGGTGAAAGACAAGTCTCAAATTGAGGCAGATTTATATAGTAACATACCACAAGATAATATTCGCTCACTATTTAAAGAAAATAAAACAAAATGAAACACGTTTATTCATACCGCTTACTAACGCTCTCAGTCTTACTGCTGTTTTTTATTGAGTCTGTTCATTCGAATGGGGTCTTCAAGATTATTGAAGGTATGCGAGACCCCGTATTAAAGGCTAAGATAGAGTCGAATGTCAATGCTCTCTTGGATGCAATCAACTTAGCCCAACAGAAGCAATCTAAATCTGTCAGGTTGTCTAAAGATATAATATCTAAAGATGCTCTTGACAACTTAGATGAAATATGGTCAACGAGTGCTATGAGTTGCCCTTCTTCTCAGTTAGCTTGTAGATGTCTGAAAACATCATCTGGATGGCAGGTAAGGGGCATTCCCGTGGATTTTGATGAGGCTGATTCAGCTGAGAAAAGGCAAGAGATTTCCATTGATTTCTCACAAGACGGAAAGATTTCTAATATTTCCGTAGCAATGGAAATGCATCGATATGAAGCCATTATGACATCAAAGGATTGTAAAACCGACTTGGATTATTCTCGAAGACAGATTATCGTTAATTTCGTGGAGAATTTCAGAACTGCCTATAATCGTAAGGATCTAAAACTGTTGCGTAGTGTCTTTGGAGATAAGGCCTTGATTATTACTGGTAGGGTGGTATCTGAAAAACCTAATACGGATATTTCCAAGATAAGATTGAATAATGACCGTGTGGTTTATACCAAGCAAACCAAGGCTGAATACCTGGCTAATCTTGAAAGGGTCTTCAAGAATACTAAATATATTAATGTGGCATTTCAAGATATTGACGTTGCCCAACATCCCAAGTATGATGATATATATGGTGTAACTTTGAAACAGTATTGGCATACTAACAGGTATAGTGACGAAGGGTATTTGTTCTTGTTGATTGACTTTAGGGATAAAAACAATCCTTTGATACAGGTACGTACATGGCAACCTTATAAGGATAAGCAAGGAAAAGTGGTAACACAGGAAGATCAAGTGTTCCATCTTGGTTCTTTCCGTATAACGAGATAACTAATATAGAATGTATAATATAATAAAAGTAATGATATGAAAAAGTTATTTATGTTGATGGCTATGGTATTTGCTACGCAAATCATAATAGCACAGAATGTTTTTGAAGTTACTGACATCTCTCAACCTAATGACATCTATTCGGGAGAAGATGATGAGGCGGCAGTATTGATTAGGTGTAACCATCAAATTCCATTGTCTTTTTCATCGTCGATGGATAAAGAGGTCAATGTTTATATGAGTGACTTGCAGGGAACAGATTCCTTGTATTACCTTGTCTTCCCAACAGGAAGAAAATATAGAGGACGTGAATTGACTATCACTGCTCCTGGTTATCGAGCATATAACATTAGCCTTGAATTGGAACCCAAACAGTTGGTGTCTTATCAAATCATTGACCCAAACAGTATGATAGATGCTGGTTGTTATAGGGGACACAGAAATAAAGGAATACAAGAACTGAAAAACTCCAATTATGAGGAAGCCCGAAACCAATTTGAACTCGCAAGGGAATGTTCGGACGTAAATACACAAGAAAACGAGAAAAACATTCAGTTGGTTGATACCATCATGTATTATCGTAGCAAAGCGGCTAAAAGTCTTGAATTACTTGATTATCGTCAGGCAAGTATGGAATATAGCAGAGTGGTGGAATTAAACTCGTATGATGTTTATGCTTCAGGCAAAAGGGATGATTGTATTATGAAATTTAGGGAAGATTGTCAGGCTGTTTTTGATAGGGCAGAATATTTCTATAACCAGAAAGAGTACGACAAAGCGAAAACACTTTACCAAAAGGTGATAGATGATAAATGCCAAAGTTACAGAATGGCTGCTTCCCGATTAAACGAAATAGAAGCATATCAGATAGCTCGAAAAAATCATAATACCGTATTGACGTATGAATTGGCATTGACTGGTGACAGTCCTATTGGTATTCATGTCGGTGGATATAAGGCGAAAAAGACGGGTGGCTTCTTTGAATTAGATTTTAACGGGAAGATTTTTGATGCAATGAGAGGTTCTTGCACCTATGGCGACAAACCTGAGGTGAATATTTCTTTTGGCTTTACACATAAGATTGCCAATCCTGTGTGGTTCTATGTGGGTCCTGGATTTGCTTATAAACCCTACTATGGAGAGTTTGAGGATAAAGTGTACCCAGTGAAAACGGTTCCATATCCTGACGATAATAAGAAGGGACTGGTTGTAAAAACTGGAGAAGAGAATTATAATTTGAAAAAGACCAATGCTGCATTTGCAATATCTCCTACAATTGGTATTGTTGTGAAATATAGCTATTTTGCTTTCCGTCTTGGCTATCAATATCGTTTTGCACTCAAAAAAGACTTGCAGGATTATATCAAGGCAAATCGTGTTACTATCGGTATTGGTGTGGCGTTATAAAGTGTTAGCTTGACATTTCGTGTAGTAATCTATATAGTTCGTGTATAATGATTCAATTTGTTTGGTACTTTTGATGATTATTACGACATTTGCAATGGAATTAATAAATAATGATTATGAATACGAACAATGAAGAGACGGTTTTTCTGAATGATTATTTAGATGAACTGAAAAAAACGGAAAAGAAACTTGATGTAAAATCAGTTTGGAAACCTGTGACAATAGGTGGCGTGAGTGCTATCATGCTTGGAGTGGGTGCTTATGCTTTGGGCAATATGGGACGTGAACTTTTCCATGTCGATGACAGCAAATCTTTTGATGAGGCATTTGATGAGGCACGTGAGGAACTTGGCTCTGATGGTGTCTTCCAATATAAGGATGGGGCTTACGTAGCTTGTTCTCCAGAGGAATGGGATGATAAGAGTGATTTGGAAAAGGCTACGGTCGTCTCTCATTTGGTGCCAGAAGAGTATTTGGATGTTGATCTGAGCTCTGCAGAGCATAACAGCCAACCAGAACAAGTTGTTTCTGTTGACGTGAATGAGCATGTTAATCCAATAAATGTCGAAGAACATTCTACTAATCAGGAATCACCGAAAGTGGAAGTTAATGTAGTTGCTGATCATATTGATGATCCTGTACAAGTGGTTGAAACAGAAGTGGAATCTACGCCCGAATCTGATGTGGTGATAGTAGCTGAAGGTGAATCTGAGGATCAACCATTGACTGATGAGATAGAAGTAACGTTAGTGGATGATGCTTCTGTTGAGGAAGGCAATGGGGTAGTGGGAAAGATCATTGAAGAGATTGCCGAATTGATAGTACCAGAGTCGGCAACTTCTCATCCCGCTCCATTAGAGGCTTCTAAGGCTGTGGATATAGACGAGAACTCTTCTGATAATCCAGAGGTGGCTCCCGATATGCCTGATTATATGCAGGATGCTGATATGTCTTCTATTTTTTGATTATGAAATATAGGATTCTGTTCCTGGTATGTTCATTGTGTTTTGTGTCTTGGATACAGGCAAAAACTTACATCGTGTGTGTAGGGGTGTCTGATTATCCAGACACAAACATGGATTTGCGTGTGAGTGCCACTGACGCAAAGACAATGTATAAGATTTTTCGTAGGAACGGTAATTCAGAAGCTTTATGTCTGACAGACAGCGCAGCTTCATCATCGAATGTTTTAGAAAGTTTAGATAGTATTTTTTCTAAAGCTCAAGCTGAAGATGTCGTGATTTTCTATTTCAGCGGTCATGGCTTTCCTGGCGGATTGTTCTTTTATGACACTCATGTTTATTATGAAGACATTTTTTCCATGATGAAAAAGAGCAAGGCACGTAATAAAGTGATATTTGCCGATGCTTGTTACTCTGGAAAAATGAGAAAAGAGAATGCCAAAAAAGACCAATCTGTCACAGATATGAACGTGATGTTCTTCCTTTCTTCCCGTTCACAAGAACGTTCTTCTGAAACAATATTCAATAATAGCCTTTTTACGCTATACTTAGAGCGTGCGTTAAGGGGTGGGGCAGACTACAATCGTGACCGTATCATCACTGCCCGTGAATTGTACGACTTCGTACATCAAGGTGTAACCAAAGAGTCAATGGATTTCCAACATCCTGTGATGTGGGGGAAGTTTAATGCAAATATGCCTATCATCAAATGGTAGAAAATATTCACCATTCTATACTCATCACTCAATATTTGGATTTGTATATTCTTCACCGATTAAATTGGGTCAAAACAGACCGAAACAAATCTTAATTCCATGCTCGTATTACGCTGTTACATAATAAGCACCACATAATAGACCTTATTCTTAGCCTAATGCCACGTTTGCCTTTTTTAGAATATTTTGTACTGCGATTGACCCCAGGTGGATGAGCGTAGGTTTCGTAGGGGAGTCCCATAAAGAAGAACACCGCAAGACTATAGACTGGTCGCGTAAACCAGACTGACAAGTGCCGCTTCTCTATATGGAATGTTGCATCTTCCCTATATAGATAATTTTCTTCTCAAAGCCGACTCCGCAATACCTTGCTTACGGCAAGATAAGTTGAATGACACGATGCGGAAAAAGCAAATAATCTGCAAACCAAACATGTTATAGACAAGAATTATCCCAAATCGGTCGTTAGAAGTGCAATACTCCGTGGTCAGGTTTGTAAGATTACCCCTATGTTTTTTCGCTTGAGCCATAATAAAACAAGAAAGTAACTGCCGATTTTTCATCGACCATTTTACCCCCGACAAACATTAAAGGGTTGGAAACCAACCCTTTAACTCTAATCTGGTCGGGATTACTGGACTCGAACCAGCGACCTCGCGCCCCCCAGACGTGTGC